>OIYY01000002.1_pt1 | contig 294003 bp, 248 predicted proteins | sample 1588341 | NCBI WGS metagenome assembly OIYY01 (sample SAMN03283287) | human gut metagenome | biome: human-associated habitat; material: feces | host: Homo sapiens | place: Peru | collected 2012
AAGCACTGTCATCCAGGATCAGGATCTCAGGCTCTCTGACCAGGGCTCTCGCAATGGTCAGACGCTGTCTCTGTCCACCGGAGAAATTCTTACCGTTCTGTGCCACAACAGCATCCAGCTTGCCGTCCTTGCCCTCTACGACTTCCGCTGCCTGTGCCAGCTCCAATGCTTTCCACATCTCTTCTTCGGTAGCGTCCGGTTTGCCCCATGCTAAATTACTACGAATCGTTCCCTTGAACAGAACCGCCTTCTGCGGTACGACACCGATGCGTCCACGCAATTCCTCATCACTCATGGTCCGGATATCTCTGCCTTCCAACAGGATCTCACCTTCTGTTGCCGGATAGAAACCGGGGCATAAAATCCCCAGGCGACGGTACTTTCGAGGCAAATGATCCCCCGATAATTGAAGGGTTTATTATTATAATCCCACCATAATTCTCCCAGGAAACGGATCATACCGACCCCTACCAGATACTCAAAGGCCGTAGCCAGGATAGCTCCCAGAAAATATAATTCCACAAGCTTATCACGCAGCGGACTTAAGATCAGATATCCCAGCACTCCGCCAAAACCATAGATCGGACAAAACGGTCCTTTGCCGAATCCGCGGTTGGTAAGCTTTCGATTACAAAATGACATATAGGTAGACTCCAGTGCCCATCCAAGAACACTGTACAATACAAATGCTGCTAACAGATGATAGATATCTGTTCCCAGTATTTCATAACTCCACATTTGATTTCCCTCACAAGTACAAAGTCCCCGGTGATCACGCCGAGGACTGTTGTTTAACATTAGTTATATTTACGTTTTCTTGCTGCTTCAGACTTCTTCTTACGTTTTACGCTAGGCTTCTCGTAATGCTCTCTCTTACGAATCTCCTGCTGGATACCAGCCTTAGCGCAGCTTCTCTTGAAACGACGTAAAGCGCTATCTAAAGTCTCGTTCTCTTTTACGATTACGTTTGACATAAATCACACCTGACCTCCCTTCAGTCCCTTCAAGTATCACGACTGCTGGGTAATTATTATGCATACTTCGCATATGCACAATAGAAATTATAACACAATTCCATTATTCGTCAACAGTTTTTTCCTGATAATCCCAATAAAATATGAGATTTCATCAAAAATTATCGACAAATCGGTCTCTTAAGCGATCTGTCCGCTTAATACTTCAACTGCTTTTGCCAGTGCGTCATCAATTCCGGCCGGATTTTTGCCTCCTGCCTGTGCCATATTGGGACGGCCGCCACCGCCACCGCCGACCAGTGCAGCAACTCCTTTGATCAGGTTGCCGGCATGAGCCCCCTGTTTCATAGCTCCATCAGTAACCATTGCCACCAGATTGACCTTGCCGTCTGCATCAGAAGCAAGTAAAATAACGCCCTCACCGAGTTTTTCTTTTAACTGATCGCCCAGATCTCTCAAACCGTTCATATCAACGCCGCTTACTTTGGTAGCAAGAAGCTTAACGCCTTTGACATCCTGTACCTCATTCATAACATCGCCAAGTGCATTTTGTGCAGCCTTTGCCTTGAGTGATTCGTTTTCACTCTGCAGCTCTTTGATCTGTGCATTCAGGCTGTGGATCTTGTTGATCAGCTCTGCAGGTGTTGTTTTTGCTGCCTTTGCAGCTTCTGCAAGCTCTTTTTCAAGCTTTGCATAATATGCTGTGACATTAGCACCTGTAATCGCCTCTATACGACGTACGCCTGCGGCAGCGGAGCTTTCGGATACGATCTTAAAGGACTGGATTTCACCGGTATGGGATACATGTGTACCACCACAAAATTCCTTAGAAAAGTCTCCGACCGAAACGACGCGGACACTGTCTCCGTATTTTTCACCAAATAAAGCCATGGCGCCGGTCTTTTTAGCATCCTCAATGCTCATAACCTGTGTTGCGACATCAATATCTTCTGCAATCTTTTCATTGACGATTGCTTGGACTTTTTCGACTTCTTCTGCTGTCAGAGCCTGTCCGCAGCTAAAGTCAAATCTGGTACGGTCGCAGTCCTGATAAGAACCCTGCTGATGTACATCATCGCCCATAACCTCCTGCAATGCTGCCTGAAGCAAGTGGGTTGCTGTATGGTTACGGCAGGTGCTCATACGGTTCTTTGCATCTACACACAAAGAAGCAGTATCACCTTTTTTGATGGTTCCTGATGTAACAACACCGATATGTGCGATTCTGCCTTCCGGAAGCTTGACGGTATCTGTCACCTTAAACTCCCCATTGGCGGTCCTGATCACACCGATATCGCCCTTCTGTCCACCCATGGTAGCGTAGAAAGGTGTCTTTGCAACGATCACAGTACCTTCCCGTCCCTCCGACAGGCTGTCTGTAAGCTCTGTATCGGAAGCAAGTGCGATAATTTCCTGATCCAGTGTCAGCTTGTCATAGCCGACAAATTCACTCTTGATATCCTCTGATAAATCCTTGAATAAATCAGATTCATTTCCAAGCTTGGCCGAGAAATTCTGATTATCTCTGGCTTTCTGCTTCTGCTCCTCCATTGCTTTCGCAAATCCGTCTTCATCAACGGAAAGTCCCTCTTCTGCAGCCATTTCAACAGTCAGCTCAATTGGGAAACCAAAGGTATCATACAGATAAAATGCAGATTTACCGTCGATTGTCTTATTTTTAGCCTGAATATTTTCATCCAGAATCTTTTTAAATTCCTTCATACCATTTTCAAGTGTGCTCTCAAAACGTACGATTTCCTTATCCAGCTCCTTTAAGATAAAGTCTCTGTTTTTGATCAGATTCGGATAGCTGTTGTGATATACTTCATCAATATAAATCTTGGCAATATCCAGAAGGTTTTCTTTGGAAAGACCAAGGGTACGTCCATGTCTGACTGCACGGCGGATCAGTCTCCTGAGTACATATCCGGCACCCGCATTGGACGGTGTCAGTCTTGCTTCATCACCGATCAGCATCACGCCGGTACGCATATGATCTGCCAGAATACGCATGGATCTGGTCAGCTTTTCATCTTCTTCGTACTTGGTGCCTGACTGTTTTTCCACATAAGCAATAACCGGAGCAAACAGGTCCGTACGGTATACATCCTTGGTACCGTTTAAGAAGGCCAGATTTCGTTCCAGTCCCCATCCGGTATCCACGTTTTTCTGTGCAAGCGGAGTCAGATGACCGTCTTTGTGTTTTTCATACTGCATAAATACGTCATTACCAAGCTCTGTATATTTGCCACAGTCACAGCCGGGTCCGCAGTCAGGGCCACAGTCCGGAACATCGGCAATATAAAACATTTCACTGTCGGGACCGCAGGGACCGTATTCCAATCCCCACCAGTTGTCCTCTGCCGGCAGATAATATACATTTTCTTTTTTGAAACCGGATGCAATACGGCACTGTGCGCCTTCTTCATCACGGGGTGCATTGTCGTCCCCCGCAAATACGGTTGCTGCCAGATGGTCTCTGTCAAATCCATAAACCTGTGTCAGCAGCTCATAGCTCCAGTTGCAGCGGTCTTTCTTGAAATAATCTCCAAGACTCCAGCTTCCCATCATTTCAAAGAATGTGACATGGCTCTTGTCACCTACTGAGTCGATATCATTGGTGCGCACACAGCCCTGCACGTTGCAAAGTCTGGTTCCCATAGGATGCTTCTGACCTAAAAGATAAGGCATCAGAGGCTGCATGCCGGCAACATTAAACATAACACCGGTGGAACCGTCGGACACTAAAGACACAGCTCCCACATCCACATGTCCACGCTCTTTATAAAAATTAAGCCAACTGTTTCTCAATTCATCTGAAGTAAACTTCTTCATGATTTTTCCTCCAAAAAATGTATTTTCAAACAAATATCAGCCGGTACAAAAGGCTTTTTATGATATCCGTTTACGTGACACAAGCCACGCAGTAATACGTGGCATGGTCATGATCAATTCATAAAATCAAAATGTAAATTTGTCTGCAAAATATGCATCCAGATCGGCAATAGCAACTCTCTCCTGCTGCATGGTATCACGGTCTCTGACCGTTACGCACTGATCTGTTTCTGAATCAAAGTCATAAGTGATGCAGAACGGTGTGCCGATCTCATCCTGACGACGATATCTCTTACCGATGTTTCCTCTGTCATCAAATTCACAGTTGTATTTTTTGCATAACTGTGTATAGATAGCTTCTGCACCCTCGTTTAATTTCTTGGATAACGGAAGCACACCGATCTTAACCGGAGCAAGTGCCGGATGGAAATGCAAAACAGTACGCACATCGGGCTTATCCTCGGTTCCGATATTTTCTTCATCGTATGCTGCACATAAGAATGCAAGTACCACACGGTCAGCACCAAGTGAAGGCTCAATAACATAAGGGATGTATTTTTCACCCTTGGTATCGTCAAAGTAAGTCAGATCCTGTCCGGATGTATTTTGATGTTGGGTCAGATCGTAGTCAGTACGGTCTGCAATACCCCACAGCTCGCCCCATCCGATGGACGGGAATAAGTATTCGATATCGGTTGTTCCCTTGGAGTAGAAGCAAAGCTCTTCGGGATCGTGGTCACGAAGTCTCATTTCATCTTCCTTGATACCAAGACTTGTCAGCCAGTCACGGCAGAACCCTCTCCAGTACCGGAACCATTCCATATCCGTTCCGGGCTCGCAGAAAAATTCAAGCTCCATCTGTTCAAATTCTCTGGTACGGAATGTGAAGTTACCGGGAGTGATCTCATTACGGAAGGATTTACCGATCTGTCCGATACCAAACGGAATTTTCTTGCGTGAGGTTCTCTGTACATTTTTGAAGTTGACAAAGATACCCTGTGCTGTTTCGGGTCGTAAATATACTGTATTTTTGGCATCCTCGGTAACACCCTGGAATGTCTTGAACATAAGGTTGAACTGTCTGATATCGGTAAAGTTGTGCTTACCACAGGTAGGACAAGGAACATTGTTGTCCTCGATGAAGGCTTTCATCTCTTCCTGGCTGAATGCATCGATCGGTTTGCCAAGCTCAATTCCTTTTTCCTGCGCAAAGTCTTCGATCAGTTTATCGGCACGGAATCTTTCATGACATTCTTTACAATCCATCAAAGGATCAGCAAAGCCTGCAAGATGTCCGCTGGCTACCCATGTCTGGGGATTCATCAGAATTGCACAGTCAACACCAACGTTGTAAGGGCTTTCTGTGATAAATTTCTGCCACCATGCTTTTTTTACATTGTTTTTTAATTCAACACCCAGATTACCGTAATCCCATGTGTTGGCAAGACCTCCGTAGATTTCACTGCCGGGATAGATAAATCCTCTGGATTTTGCCAATGCCGCGATTTTGTCTAATGTTTTTTCCATTGTTATGCTCCTTATCTCATATCTGCTGCCGGATTTCTCCGCTCCGATAAAACCCTCAGCAGTTTTTATCATTTATAAATAATAACAGAATATCCGTCTGACTGTCCCACTGTCACAAGCCCGGATGCATCTACGGATGCACCGTCACTAAGATACCACACATCACCGGGTACCTCCACATCCACGGCTTCACTACAGATAACCACCATCTGTTCTGACTTGTCCTCATCAGATCCCTTTTCATCTGCAGACTGTGTACCGGCCTCTTTAAGATCACTCCACTCATATCCGTTTTGTCCGGCCTCTGAAATTGTTCCGACAAAAAAATCACAGTTGTGAATGGATGCATAATCCCGGTATGTCCGGTAAACCATCCTGGCCTTTATGGTCTGCGTATCTGTATCATAGTCAAAGGATTTCAGACTGACGACATCCTCACCGGAATCATGTTTCTCATTGTAGGCAGAAACCGTCTCTTCCATTTCCTGTCTGAGTTCATCTGCATCATAATAATCCTTGTCCAGTTTTTCGACAATATATTCGGTAATATCCTGATTTTTCCCGATACTCACGGTCGTCTTCGTAAAGTCTCTTTTCGAGGATAATACTCCTGAATTGCCACAGGCAGTCATCATCAGTATGAATGCGCACGCTATCATGAGCATTTTACTTTTTTTCATAATCTACCTCCACATACTTTTTCATTATAACGAACAGCTTTCAGATTTTCAACCTGCATTTTCGGATTAGTCCAAAGGATCAGTCTAAAGGGTCAATTCATGGGAAATGTCGCATTTAAAATATCCAGACTGTGGAATACATGCCCCATAAAGCTTTTCCGATATTCCCTGACGCACATTGAAAGCTCTGAAAGAACTTCTTTTGATACCACAAATGTATACAGCTTATCCAGTCCGCTTTTTACCACATAATCAATTGTATATACCGCATCCGAAGACAGCTCCCATTCTGTCCGGATTCCCGGAAATTCACCATTGACCACCAATGCTTTTATTTCAAATATGTACATTACAAGCTCATTCGGAATGGAGCTTATGGAAAGTGCCCTTAAGGACTGATACAAAAGCTTCAGCATCTCTTTTTCATCATTGTTTTCTCTTGTATAGTAATCAGCCACTTCCAGAAAGTACATCCCATACATGGCCCCTTCCAGATCTTCACGGAAGGAATCGAAATAATTGGAAATATCCGCATCCACCAGTGTATAGGAGCTTTTTCCCTCATATAATTTGAATGTACCAAAACAAAACGGATTGGTCCTTGCCATCAGCTTGCTTCCGGGACGCCTTGCGCCTCTGGCAAATGCAGCAATTTTACCGCGCTCTCTGGTAAGAATGGTCACACGTTTATCATATTCTCCCATCGGGGCACACTTTACAACCAGTCCCATTACTTCTACATATTCCTGCATCCTGCGTTGAATCTTCTTTCTGTATCTGTTCTATTCCATGTCTGTGCATCGTCTGTTTCAGGTCTTCATCCCTGTGCGCACAGTAAGTCAGATAATCCCTGATACTCCCCGTCATACAAAAATGCTGCCATCCGTCATCTATCATAAAAGTATCCTCCGCGTTTATAAAATCATCGTATGCTTGTAAATACTATGTTCTGCTTTTGCGGAATTTCTATGCAGCATTTCTATAAAAATGAAACGGTAATTTTTACATAATCATAAATCGATTTCCTTTTGATTGTATCCGAAATTTTTGAGCAGGTAATCACTGTCGCGCCAGTCTTTTTTGACCTTGACCCAGAGCTTTAGATTGACACGGCACTGCATCATATCTTCGATTCCATGACGCGCATTGGTGCCGATCTTTTTTAACATCTGACCACCTTTCCCGATAATGATCCCCTTGTGGGAATCCTTTTCACAGATGATTGTCGCTTCGATATCCACGATTTTTTTACTGACCTTCATCTGTTCTACGGATACGGCAATTCCGTGCGGGATCTCGTCATCTAAAATGCGCAATGCCTGCTCTCTGATAAGCTCTGCGACGATCTGTCTCTGCGGCTGGTCCGTCACAGTATCCTCATCATAAAACATCGGTCCGTACGGAAGAAATGAAAAGATTGCATCCAGTACTTCCTTGGTACCGTCTCCGTTGAAAGCGCTGATCGGAATGATCTGGTCAAAATCCATTTCCTTGCGGTAAGCATCAATGATGGGAAGCAGCTCTTCTTTTTGAGCCAGCATATCAATCTTGTTGATCAGCAATATAACCGGAACGCCGGCCTTTTTGAGCTGTTCGATGATGTGCTTGTCTCCGGCACCGATAAAGGTCGAGGGCTCCACTAAAAACAGGATCACGTCCACTTCCTTGAGCGTATGCTCTGCTACATGCACCATATAATCTCCAAGCTTATTTTTGGCCTTGTGGATACCGGGTGTGTCCAAAAAAACGATCTGTCCCCGGTCGTCTGTATAAACGGTCTGGATCTTATTGCGGGTCGTCTGCGGCTTTTTGGATGTGATCGCTATCTTCTGCCCGATCAGATTGTTCATCAATGTTGATTTGCCTACATTCGGTCTTCCGATCAGTGTGGCAAATCCACTCTTTGTTGTTTCTTCCATATTGTTCTCCATGTTTTTATCCTTCTACGAGATTGTAGAGTCCGTCAAATAAATCCTGATTGTCCTTCATCTTTTCTTCTGCACCGATCACACAGAATGCATGCTCATCCATGAATGCTGCAATATGATCGCCTAAAGCATTGATCTCCTTGACACCGGTGTTTAAAAGCTCATCCCGCTCTTTTTGTTCATCCTCAAGACTCCATTCTGAAAAATATGCAGTCATGGAACGCAGACCCTTTGCCTGCGGTGTAAGCGGTGTATCCTTGTCGCTGACAGCTCCGATCACATATTTGGTCATCGTATCTTCATCAGCCTTGTAATTGCGGATATAATCTGCCGCATTTTCATAGATGTCCACAGTTTCCTTTAAATTGGGATCCCGGTAAGATACAAAGCTGCATTCACCGGTCCTGCGGAAGGCACTCATACAGCCATATGCCCCGCCCTTGACGCGGACATTCAGCCACAAATAATCATAGCCCATCATAACACGCAAAACGGCAAGCGAACCCGTATAAGAAAGCCCCTTCTTTTTGTAATTGCCGCTTCTGCACACAAACTGTACCGAACCGGAGGTCTTGAAGCCTTCATTCTTTTTGGATAAAGAAATCTGCAGTGTATGTTTCTCTACCGGATCGGTATAAAGCTTCTTTGTAAATGCAGGAATTCTGTCAAGCACCTCGAAAAGTCCTTCCTTTGTTCCTGTATAATCGACCATGAAGTTTTCAGGGCGACAAATTTTATGCAGCATAAGCTGCAGCTTTTCTATAAAAGCATCGGACTCGGCATCAAAGTCGCGGATAAAACGGCATAAGTTCTGATAAAATGCAATCCCGCCTAAAGCTTCCTCAATATAAGCAAGCTTATCATAATAGGAATTGGCCCTAAGCTGCGCTGTCACATGCCCTGAACTCATAAACTGTGCCTCTTTTTTGGACTTGGTCTCTTCCAAAATCTCCAACAGACGCTTTTTGTCGGTAAAGATTGTCTCAAACAGCATTTCCTCAATCAGGTCAAAGGCCTCTTTGGTCTCACCATACAAGGTCTTTGCCTTGCATTCAAAATGCAGGCGGAATTTATCACTATCCTTGGAATTGCCATAAATATTGATGCAGGGGACGATGCCGCCTGTTTTCATAAATACTTCATTGAAATATGCACCATAATCGTGACGCTTTGTATCCATCATGCCGACAACAAGCTTTAATACGCCAAGCACAAACAGCTCATCTTCACTGATTCCGTCTATGTTGAAGATCAGTCTTGTATAGGAAACGCCGTTTGTGAAAATATCATGGAACAGCACATCGGTCGCTCCTGCTTTTACAAGCTCATTGACAAACGGCTCTGCTTCTTTTTTCAGATCGTTTCTGCCAAGCATCGGGATCTTTTTGAGATTTTCTTTGGAATCCTCTGATTCCTGATACTCTGCCAGCTCCTTGGTCTGACGTACCAGCTCTTCTACCTCTTTTTCACTTAAGGATGCCTTGTAATCCGCAAGCTTCTTTGCAAGCTCTTTTTCCTTGAAGGTATTGAGACCCTTGTGCGGAACGACGCAGACATATGCCTTGTGCGGATTGTCAAGCAGATAGTCCTTTACAAGCTTTTCATAATAATCTGTATCGATCTTTTCTTTGAGAATGCGGTAGGTATCTCCTGCCTCAATATGAAGGAACGGCTCGTTTTCATCATAGATCCAGCTGTCAAGCATCTGCAGTCCGTACATCAGTCCCTTGGGATAGGAACCAAAATCCGCCTCTCTGTAACGAAATTCAAATAGGTTTAAGGCTGCCTTTAAGGCATTTTTATCAATGCCCTGCTCTACTGCTTTTTTCAGCTCAGCTTCTATAATATCCAGAAATTCCTGCTTTTGGGAAAGTTCTGCATTTTTGGACACAATGGAAAAATACGGCTGGTAGACACCGTTATCAAAGCCGCCATAGCTCTCCGTTCCGATTCCCTTCTGTAACAGAGCTTTTTTGACCGGAGCTCCGGGTGCGGAGCAAAGTGCATAATCAAGTATCTGAAAGGCAATATAACGCTCCGCATCCAGCACATTGCCGATCACCGCATTGTAGGATAAATAGGTATTGTGCTCCGTGGATTCCTGCTCTGTAATGGAATACTCCCTGACGATATCAAGAGGCTTGTCAAAGGCTTTCTGCTCTGCGATTGCAGAATCAACCTTCTGATCATCAAAGGCTGACAGATACTCCTTATCAAGCCATCTTAACTTTTCTTCCATATCCATGTCCCCGTACAGATAAATATAGCTGTTGGATGGATGGTAATATTTTTGATGAAAAGCGATAAATTCCTCATAAGTCAGGTTGGGGATATCATCGGGATCTCCGCCCGATTCATTGGCGTATGTGTTGTCCGGAAACAAAGAATTGAGGATGGCGCGGTCCAAAACATCATCCGGAGAAGAAAACGCGCCCTTCATTTCATTGTATACAACACCATTGATCTTGACAGGATCAGCCGCATCTTCAATCTCATAATGCCAGCCCTCCTGCTTAAAGATTTTGCTTTCTTTGTAAATATTGGGATAAAAAACAGCATCCAGATAGACATCCATCAGATTCTGAAAATCCTTGTCATTGCAGCTTGCTACCGGATATAATGTCTTGTCGGGATAGGTCATGGCATTTAAAAAAGTATTTAACGATCCCTTTACAAGCTCCACAAACGGATCCTTTACCGGAAATTTGCGCGATCCGCATAAAACAGAATGCTCCATGATATGGGCAACTCCGGTGCTGTTATCAGGCGTTGTACGAAAGCCGATATAAAAAACCTTATTGTCATCATCATTTGATAAAAGCACGATCCTTGCACCGCTTTTTTTGTGTCTGAGTAACACTCCCTCCGAATTGAGATCCGGAAGCTCCTCATTTTTTAATACTTCATATTCCTTGAGCATATCCAAATTCATGTTGTCATGGTCTCCTTATACATGCAAAAGCATCATATTTCGTTTTTTCATGCTGATCTCCTGCACCATATACCGGTCGGGATGCGCATGCAGTTCTTCATTGTTCATAAAATCGCGCAATGAATAATCCTTTATATCATAGGTTTCCTTCATTTTTCCTTTTTTATCCGTTTTTCTGATAAGACAGATCACCTTGATGCTGATACGAAGCTGCTTATAAGCCATATAGCTGACCGAATCCTCTTTCAAAGCCAGTAAATGCTCCGCGATCGTCGTATCGGGAGATACCTCCTTAAAAAAAATACGGTATACGGCATCCTTGATTTTGCAGGGCACATCATCATAATCGGCAAGATCCTGATACGTCATCCGTGCACCAAGATATACGTTGGAAAAATCCTGTATCGCATATTTATAATCTTCATCCTGAAATTCCATTGCCATTGTCATCTTCTCCTATATCCAGTGTATCAATCTGTTTGCCGCTCCATTTATAGGCCTGTATGATCTCATCCTCTGTAAAATCGGTCTCGGCAGCAAGCTCGGCCGGAGTGACCTTCCGTCTCATATCCTGATACAGCTCTTCTGCAGCATCAGCCACCTGTACGACACGTTCCAGGATCTTTGCATCGGCTTCCTTTTTATCCGATTCGGATGAAATCAGCACTTCCATGGCATCCATGATTATTTTGGCAATATAACCGTCCGCATCCTCTGCCCTGTCAATACAGCCTGCCATGGACACGGCCGCAGTCAGCGCCACATTTCCCTCTCCGATCAGATCCTCAAGCAATACATTCTGACCGACATAGAGCTTGGCGATCTCCACAACCTTTGGCAGATATACCTCAACCAGCTTTTGCTGTGCTTTTGGATCATCCTCCATCGCCAGCATGATCAGATTATCTTTTTCTGCATCGGAAACAACCGGCAGTCCCTCCAGCTCTTCCATAAACATACCGAGAAAATCCCTGTCGTCATCGCTTAATGCCTCATCCGGATCAAACCCATCATCTATACGAATCAGATTTTTCTGCAGATATTCATGAATAAAGGGCATTTTGTCCTCGGCAATTTCCGTCTCGGAAAAGGCCTCATTGATCTGATCGGATGAAAGCCGGCTGCCCTGATTTTTCCCAAGCCTTACCAGCGCACTGAGTTCTTTTACAAAAATTTCTTCCTGTTTCATATTGCATTTCCCATCTTTTTATTTTTTTATAATATCATTTGCCTTGCTTCATTGTCCCGGTGTCTCTCAGACATCATTTTTAATGTGCGTATGAGTATAAATATGCTTGGAGCAATATTCATAATTCCCATCGCATTTGGAACAAAATCGAAAGGTCTCATCCGGATCCGTTTCCTCGGTACGTCCGCAGATCGCACATTTGTGCCTTGTGATGCTCTTTGGTCGAATTGTCTTTTTATGGAATTCTCTCTGTCTCTTCATCTGTGCCGGCGTCCGGAAGCTTTTTCTTGTAATAATAAAGAACACAAGAACATTGAGCAAAGAGAACAAAATAACGGTTCCTTTGACAATTCCGTAAAATACGTTGGATGAAAAAGCCGTAAAGATCGTATAAGCCATGATCAGTACATAGAAAATACCAAGCACCTTTGCCTTGATCGGAATGACAAACATAAATAACATCTGGGAATCCGGAAATGTGATGGCAAATGCCAAAAAGATAGACATACTGATATAGTATGTGCTGAACATGTAGGAATACCCGGATGACATTACACTCATATAGTCAATACCGGCAGCCAGTGCTCCCGATCCGCTCCCGATAAAAAATGTAATAATATACAAAATAACGGCTCCAAGAAGTGTAAAGATAATTCCCATAAACATAAAGACATTGTAACGAAATGTCCCCCACGTCCGCTCTAACAGTGTTCCTATGCTAAAATAACAGTACAGCATCACAAGGGTAAACAGATCAAAGCTTCCCGGCGGAATGAGAAGCCAGGTCACAATTCTCCATACCTGCCCATGTAAAACCGCATAAATATCCAGTGTCAGATATCCGATCAGATTGCTGATTGCCGGATTGTAATTGGCAGAAAGCTGTAAAAGATACCCTATGGCATAGCATACGATCAGATATAATGTCAGATTGGGTATCGCATACTTTCCGTATTTTTGTTCTAATTTTGTAAACCACAACATATAACTACCTCGATTAGTCTGAATTTTCACATACTGTTTTATTTTATCATGCCATTTTTTTTGTGTAAACATTGGACGAAAATTTTCCAATTTCTTTATAATTTATTAAGACTTTACACAATTGAACTTTTGATTTTCCTGTCGTATAATATCAACGTGCGTCGAAAGCACATTATATATAAATAAGTAACAATACTTTTTTAAGGAGTGAAATCATGAGTGAGCAAGCATACACCTTGGGAATTGATATCGGTTCCACAACTGTAAAAATTGCAATCTTAGATGAGCAATACAATATCCGGTTTTCCGACTACAAAAGACACTTTGCCAACATTCAGGAAACATTGTCCGATCTGTTACAGGAAGCAAACGCAAAGCTTGGTGACATCACGGTCCATCCGATGATCACCGGCTCCGGCGGACTGACTCTTGCCAACCACCTCGGTGTTCCTTTTACGCAGGAGGTTATCGCTGTATCAACCGCACTGACCAAAGAGGCACCACAGACAGATGTTGCCATTGAGCTTGGTGGAGAGGATGCCAAGATCATATATTTTGAAGGCGGCAATATCGAACAGCGAATGAACGGTATCTGCGCCGGCGGTACCGGTTCTTTCATCGACCAGATGGCGTCCTTACTTCAGACGGATGCGACCGGTCTTAACGAGTATGCCAAAAATTACCAGTCACTTTACACCATCGCAGCGCGCTGTGGTGTATTTGCCAAAACGGATATTCAGCCACTGATCAACGACGGTGCTACCAGAGAAGATCTGTCTGCTTCTATTTTTCAGGCTGTTGTCAACCAGACGATTTCCGGTCTTGCCTGTGGCAAACCAATCCGAGGACATGTAGCCTTTTTAGGCGGTCCTTTACACTTTTTATCTGAATTAAAGGCTGCCTTTATCCGCACCCTGAAGTTAGATGATGAGCACATTGTCTCTCCTGACAATTCCCATCTGTTCGCCGCGATCGGTTCAGCTCTCAATGCCAAGGAAGAGGTATCTTTTGCACTTTCTGATCTGATCGGCAAATTATCTTCCGGCATCAAAATGGAATTTGAAGTAGAACGACTGGATCCCTTATTTGAAGACGAGGATGACTACAATGCCTTTAGCGCACGTCACAGCCGAAGCCGTGTCGGCACCGGCAGCCTCAAAGACTATCAGGGAAACTGTTATCTTGGGATTGACGCCGGTTCTACCACCACAAAGCTTGCGCTGATCGGTGAAAACGGACAGCTTTTGGCTTCCTTTTACAGCAGCAACAACGGCAATCCGTTAGCAACCGCCATCTCTGCCATCTGCGATATTTATCAAAAGCTGCCGGCAGGTGCCAAAATCGCACATTCCTGCTCTACCGGATACGGTGAAGCCCTGATGAAGGCGGCTTTCTTACTTGACGAAGGCGAAGTAGAAACCGTAGCCCACTACTACGCCGCTGCTTTCTTTTCACCGGATGTGGACTGTATCCTCGATATCGGCGGACAGGACATGAAATGTATCAAGATCAAAAATCACACGGTTGACAGTGTACAGCTCAATGAGGCCTGCTCTTCCGGATGTGGTTCCTTTATTGAAACCTTTGCACATTCCCTTAATTTCAGTGTACAGGATTTTGCCAAAGAAGCTTTATTTGCGAAACACCCCATTGACCTTGGTACCCGCTGTACCGTATTTATGAATTCCAAGGTAAAACAGGCACAGAAGGAAGGCGCTTCCGTATCGGATATCTCTGCCGGACTTGCCTACTCTGTTATCAAAAATGCACTTTTCAAGGTTATCAAGGTATCCGATGCATCCGAGCTTGGTAAAAAGATCGTTGTACAGGGTGGAACCTTCTACAATGACGCAGTCCTGCGAAGCTTTGAAAAGATTGCCGACTGTGAAGCGGTCCGTCCCGACATTGCCGGTATCATGGGTGCTTTCGGAGCTGCCCTGATTGCCAAGGAACGTTATCATGAAAAACAGGATGCAGGCTGTCCCGCAGAAAAAGAAACAACCATGCTCTCCTATGAAAAAATAAAATCACTGGAATATACGACCAGCATGGCAAAATGCCGCGGCTGTACCAACAACTGCCGTCTGACCATCAACCGTTTCTCCGGCGGCCGTCAGTATATATCCGGCAACCGCTGCGAAAAAGGTATCGGCAAGGAAAAAAATGCCAACCATCTGCCCAACTTATTTGAATACAAAAACCAGAGATATTTTGACTACGAACCCCTGAGCATCGATATGGCCAAGCGTGGCGAGGTCGGCATTCCCCGTGTCCTCAACATGTACGAAAACTATCCGTTCTGGTTTACATTTTTTACAAAATTAAAATACCGTGTGGTACTCTCTCCGCAGTCCACACACAAGATTTATGAGCTTGGAATCGAATCCATTCCCAGCGAATCCGAGTGTTACCCTGCCAAGTTAGCGCACGGACATGTTACCTGGCTGATCCGTCAGGGTGTAAAATACATCTTCTATCCGGCTCTGTTTTATGAGCGTGACGAAGTAGAAGACGCTACCAACCATTACAACTGTCCGATTGTTACCTCTTATTCCGAAAACATCAAAAACAATGTAGAGGAAATCAACCGCGGCGATATCAAGTTCCAGAATCCGTTTATGAGCTTCCGCGACGAGGAGACTATTTTACAGGGACTTCGGGATTCCTTTTTGGACATTCCGGTACCCGAATTAAAAGAAGCCATTCACGCCGGATTTACCGAGCTTGCCAATGCCCGTGAAGACATGCGCAAAAAAGGCGAGGAAACCCTGCAGTATTTAAAAGATACCGGCAGACGCGGCATTGTACTGGCCGGCCGTCCTTATCATATTGATCCCGAAATCAACCATGGTATTCCGGAGCTGATCAATTCCTATGATATTGCGGTACTGACCGAGGACAGCATTTCACATCTGGGTAAACCGGAGCGTCCGCTTATCGTATCCGACCAGTGGATGTACCATTCCAGACTCTATGCTGCTGCTTCATTTGTACGCACACAGGACAATCTGGATCTGATCCAGCTCAACTCCTTTGGCTGTGGACTGGATGCCGTTACAACCGATCAGGTCAACGATATCCTTTCCGGCTCAGGCAAGATCTACACCTGTTTAAAGATTGATGAGGTCAACAACTTAGGAGCTGCCCGAATCCGTGTCAGATCCTTAATCGCGGCTCTCCGTGTCAAGGAACAGAAAAAAGAAAAGCGTGAGATTCACTCAACAGCCATGAACCGTGTTGTCTTTACGGAAGATATGCGCAAAGACTATACCATTCTGTGTCCTCAGATGTCTCCGATCCACTTTGATGTCATGCAGCCGGCCTTTGCCGCAGGCGGATATCATTTTGAGGTTATTCCTGAAAACAACAGACATGCTGTTGATACCGGATTGAAATATGTCAACAACGATGCCTGCTATCCGTCCTTAATCGTCGTAGGACAGATCATGAATGCCTTAAACTCCGGCCGTTATGACCTGAATAAGGTTGCTGTCATGATCACTCAGACCGGTGGTGGCTGTCGTGCGACCAACTATATCGGATTTATCCGGAGAGCTTTAGCCAAGGCCGGCATGGAGCAGATTCCGGTTATCTCCCTCAACCTCAATGGTATCGAAACCAACCCCGGATTTAAGCTCGACCTCAATTTAGGTCTCCGTGTCGCATATGCCGGTGTATTTGGCGATTTATTCATGCGCTGTCTCTACCGTATGCGTCCTTATGAAAAAGTAAAGGGTGAGGCCAATGCCGTTCATGAAAAATGGCTCAAACGCTGTCAGGCCTTTGTCAGCAGCAAACATCCTTCCTTCTTTACCTACCGTAAGATGTGCCGCGAGATCGTCGAAGATTTTGACCGCATTCCGATTACGGATGAGAAAAAGCCGCGTGTCGGAATCGTCGGAGAAATTTTGGTTAAATTCCTGCCGGAGGCCAACAACCATTTAGCAGACCTTCTGGAGGCAGAAGGTGCCGAAGCCGTATGTCCGGATCTGATCGACTTTTTGATGTACTGCTTCTACAACCAGATATACAAGGCAAAACACTTAGGCACCTCCAAAAAATCAGCCCACAATGCCAGACTTGGTATTTATGTTGTTGACCGCTTCCGCGGTGCCGGTATCAAGGCCTTAAAAAAGAGCAAACACTTTGATCCGCCGGCCAATATCTTTACCTTGGTTGATTATGCCAAGGATATTGTTTCCATCGGCAACCAGACCGGTGAAGGCTGGTTCTTAACCGGTGAGATGCTGGAGCTGATTCATTCCGGCACTCCCAATATTGTATGTACACAGCCCTTTGGCTGCCTGCCCAACCACATTGTAGGTAAAGGCGTTATCAAAGAGCTCCGCAGACAGTATCCGTCAAGCAATATCGTGGCCATTGATTATGATCCGGGTGCCAGTGAGGTTAATCAGTTGAACCGTATCAAGCTGATGCTCTCTACGGCGTTTAAAAACCTCGATCAGGAAAATCAATAATTTTCCGTTTTAGTATTTTAAATACATAACAAAAAACAAAAAAATGTATCTTCCGGTTTGGAAGATACATTTTTTTATTTCATTATTTAGATTATTTATCATGCATTGTCCTGACTGCCAAAGTATTTCTGGGTAAAATTCCAGGAATCCCTGCACATGCGCTCCAAATCATATTGAGCTTCCCAGCCAAGCTCATTTTTGGCTTTATCCGGGTTGGCATAGCAGGTAGCAATGTCACCGGCACGTCTTGGCTTGATCTCATAAGGGATCGTAACGCCATTTGCCTTTTCAAATGCTTTTACAATATCCAGTACAGAATATCCTTTTCCGGTTCCCAAATTGTAAATATTGACACCTGTGGAATTTACGACCTTGTTGAGGGCATTGACATGTCCCTTTGCCAGATCCACAACATGGATATAATCTCTTACGCCTGTGCCATCCGGTGTATCATAGTCATTGCCAAACACACCGAGCTTTTCCAGTCTGCCAATGGCAACCTGTGTGATATAAGGCATCAGGTTGTTTGGGATGCCGTTCGGAACCTCTCCGATCAGGCCGCTTTCATGTGCACCGATGGGATTGAAATAACGAAGCAGTACAACGCTCCACTCCGGATCCGGTACACACAGATCACTTAAGATGCGCTCCAAAAACAGCTTGGTCGTGCCGTACGGATTGGTCGTACTAAGCGGGAAATCCTCTGTGATCGGCACAGTCTTTGGTGAACCGTAAACGGTTGCCGAAGAACTGAAGATAATCCTCTTGCATCCATATTCTGCCATAAGTTCGCATAAATTCATCGTACCGGTCAGATTGTTCTGATAATATTCCAAAGGCTTCTGGACAGATTCGCCGACTGCCTTTAATCCTGCAAAATGAATAACCGCATCAAATTTGTGCTCTTCAAAGATTGGTCTTAACTCTTCCTTGTGAAGCATGTCCGCCTCATAAAAAACAACCTTTTTGCCGGATATTTTTTCGATCTTATCGACAACATCCCTCTTGGAATTGTATAAATTGTCGAAGATAACAACCTCATATCCTTTTTCTAAAAGCTCCACACAAGTATGGGAACCAATAAAACCGGTTCCTCCGGTAACCAAAACTTTCATCTTTTTCCTCCTAAAAGTACTTATTGCTGCACGATAACATCCTCTAAACGGTAGCACTTTTTATCGCGCTCTTTTGCTTTTTTAATCTGAAAATCACAGACTGCCCGGTCTTGGGAATTTTCGAAAGTACAGTTTTTTGCAAATTCCACGACTTCATCATACATGCCGCTTCTCCTTAAAATATCCAGGATACGAAGCATAAAATCCGGCAGTTCACGCCTGGACAACATCAAACCGTCTACTTCATTGTAGCACTTTAATGCCCGTTTTCTGCATACGATTGCAAGTGCATCCATCTTTTCATCATCACATGCCCATGCGGCACATAAAAAATTATCTCCTGCCCTGCGGTAATCGTCGCAGTGCTTATAGATCAGTGCTATTTTGACAAAGCGCTTGGCCAGTTCGGGAAGTCCGGCTATATTGCCGCAATTCACATATTCTTTGGAGTCAATGAATTTTTCTTCGTATTCCGGCATCTTTTCTGATGTAGAAAAAACATTACGGCAATAATCACATTTTTTGATCCATAACGGCATCGCACTACGGCGCACCTCTGCAGGTCTGAAATCCAGATCCGGACCACCCTGCTGGGATCCCATGGCAAGATATGTGACCTCATTGACCCTGCCACAGATATTGCACTTCATGCTCTTTACATCAAACTTAGACATTCTTTCGTCCTCCAAACCTATCTATCTGTGATAATCACTAAACTGTATTATATGATATCAGGGTCAAAAGGTCAAAAAGTCGTTCGCGCTTGTGCGATAAGACTTTTGAGCTTGGACCCGCCAAACATGAGAAAGTAGCGATTTACACAGCAACTGACATTATTATATCATTTATTGACATATTTATCTATATAGGCGGTTTCGGATTTTGTGATAAATTGTATATTTTCACATACCATACTGTTTTTTATGAATGTTTCCTGTCTCACGCATATATTTCAGGCCTGCACACCACCGTATTCATATCCGAGCTCTTCGATCACTTCTTTGAGCTTGTTTTCATCCGGTCTGGACGTACAGGTCATGGTTACTGTATTTTTTTCGTGATCTGCCACAACACCCTCGATTCCATCCATTTTTTCAAGTGCTTTTTTTACGGTTGCTTCACAATGTCCGCACATCATACCTCTTACTTCGATTACTTCTGTCATAGTCTTGTTCTCCTTTTCTGTTTCCTTTTCTTTTTTCTGTTCTTTTTCTTTTTTTGGTTCTTTTTTATTGTTTCTGACCTTATCATGTCTGCTGTCATACAAGGCGCAAAAATTAAGACGCAATGCATTGGTCACGACGCAGAAGCTTGATAAGCTCATCGCCGCAGCTGCAAACATCGGATTTAATTCCCAATGGAATAAGGGTGTAAACACACCGGCTGCCAGAGGAATACCGATCGTATTGTATATAAATGCCCAAAACAGATTTTCATGAATGTTACGGAGTGTAGAACGGCTCAACCGGATTGCGGCGGGTACATCTACCAGCGTATCCTTCATCAGTACAATATCCGCTGCATCGATCGCCACATCCGTTCCGGCTCCGATCGCAATACCGACATCCGCACTTGTAAGAGCAGGTGCGTCATTGATACCGTCACCAACCATGGCTACCTTGCCGATCTTCTGATATTTCTTTACAACCGCTTCCTTTCCGTCAGGCAGTACATCTGCGATCACTTCATCCACGCCGGCAGCTCTTCCGATTGCCTTTGCGGTATTTTCATGATCTCCGGTTAACATCACAACCTTGATGCCCATGCCTTTTAGTTCGGAAACAGCTTTTGCACCATCCGCTTTGATAACATCAGCTACTGCTATCATACCAAGAAGCTTTGCTTTCTTCCAGAAAAACATGACGGTCTTTCCATCCTTGGCATAGTCTTCGTACTGTGCCTTGACCTCTGCGGAAAGTGATAAAAACTGCCTGGCGTAATTTTCATTTCCCCCATAGCATGCCACACCATCAACCGTACCGGATACTCCGTTTCCGGGCTTATTTTCAAAATCAGTTACCTGATATTCCTGTACTCCGTTCTGCTTTGCATATTCCTTGATCGCACCTGCCAAAGGATGCTCACTGTACTGCTCCAATGAGTAAGCCACTGCTAACAGCTCTTCCTGTGCCGTATCCTCTATCGCCTGTATATCAGTTACCTTCGGCTTACCAATCGTAATCGTACCGGTCTTGTCCATGATCACAATATCCGTTTTACCGGCACTTTCCAATGAAGCCGCTGTTTTAAACAGGATACCGTTTTTAGCGGCGACACCGTTGCCGACCATGATCGCAACCGGTGTGGCAAGTCCCAATGCACACGGACAGCTGATAACAAGGACTGCAATTCCTCTGGCCAGCGCATGTCCGATCGGATGTCCCGCCAAGAGCCAGCAGATCACGGTGATGGCTGCGATCCCCAATACTGCCGGTACAAATACACCGGATACCTTATCTGCTATTTTTGCAATCGGAGCCTTGGTTGCCGCTGCATCGGAAACCATCTGGATGATCTGCGAAAATGTAGTATCCTCTCCAACCCTTGTAGCCTCACACTTTAAAAAGCCGGACTGATTGATGGTTGCAGCCGACACCCTGTCACCGGGTGCCTTATCAACCGGAATACTTTCCCCGGTCAGGGATGATTCATTTACGGCACTCTTTCCTTCTTTGACAACACCATCTGCCGGAATCGCTTCTCCGGGCTTTACCAAAAAACAGTCGCCGATAGCCAGCTCATCTGCCGCTACTTCGATCTCTTCTCCATCTCTTAACAAAACAGCGGTCTTTGGTGTGATCTTCATAAGACTTTTTAGAGCATCCGTAGTCTTTCCTTTGGAATAAGATTCCAGCATTTTTCCGACCGTGATCAGTGTCAGTATCGTAGCAGCCGATTCAAAATAAAATGCATCCATATGCTGCATATTCATGGCTTCACCGTGTCCCTGTGATCCGGTCATGCCAAATAAAACAACGGTACTGTACACAAAGGCTGCACCGGCTCCCAATGCTACCAGCGTATCCATGGACGGCGCCTTATGAAGCAGGGATTTAAAACCACTGACAAAAAAGCGCTGGTTGATGACCATGATAATCACGGTCAATAACAACTGCAATAATCCCATACCGACGGGATTGTTATCCACAAAAGCCGGTAACGGCCATCCAAACAGCATATTTCCCATAGAAAAATACATGAGGATCAGCCAGAATATCAGGGACGCGATCAGACGTTTTTTCATCCTGGGTGTTTCTGTATCTTTCAGTGCATCCTCCATACCGGCTCCTGCGTCCGAATGTCCGGACGAAGCTCCGCGTCTTTCCTTTTTCTCAGCGTGATAACCGGCATTTGTAACAGCCTGAATAATTGCCTCCGGGCCGGCCGTTCCTGTCACTCCCATGGAATTGGTTAAAAGGCTCACAGAGCAGCTTTCAACACCCTCTACAGCCTTGACCGCCTTTTCCACGCGGTTTGAACAGGCCGCGCAGCTCATTCCCGTAACCGTATATTGGTCCATTTTTATTCACTCCATTTCTTATTCATCTATCTATATGGTACCCTTACCGGGTATCTATTTCATAACCCTCTGCAGGGTTTCAACCAGTTCATCAACAGTATCCATTCTCCCCTCCAGAATATCCTGCGTCACGCAGGTCTTGATATGATTTTCCAAAAGGACTTTATTGAAGCTGTTTAAGGCAGCCCTGACTGCCGAGACCTGAATCAAAATATCCGTACAATACGAATCTTTTTCTACCATTCCTTTAATTCCCCTGATCTGACCCTCGATGCGGTTAAGCCGGCTGATCAGATCTTTATATTCATTTTCGCCTCTTTCCTTTTTTTTATGTGAACAGCATGATGTTTTCTCTTCTGACATGCACTTCTCCCTTTCTGTTTGATTTTACATTTCGATATTATACCCCACTGGGGTATAATATCAAGTGTTAATTTGTAATTAGAGAAAAATTATCATATATTTGAATCATTTCTGTTTGTTATAAAGAATAAACCGATGATTTTCTCCATTTATTTCGGAAATCATCGGTTTGATATGGCATATGTGACAAAAAATGTGTATAATGGATTTATATAATATCAAGGAAAAAGAAGGTATGAAAGATTAGGGGACTTTCATAGCTCTTTTTGTTGCCAAAAGCAACAGAATGGAGAAAAAATGGAAAAAATCAAATTATCTGACCTCATCGGGGCCGGAACAGTTTCTGTCACACAGGAGGTTGCCATTTACATTGAAAGCTTTTCCCGTGTCGCTGCATTTGAAGGTCGCTCAATGGATATCCCTGACGGATACAAAAATTTTGTTGTAAATGGTGTCGCTGCGGAAAACAACATATTAAAAATACGTGTCACACTTTTTTAATATCAGACAATCGAAGCAAAATAAAAAGAGGCCGGATGTGCCTCTTTTTATTTTATCAATTCTAAAAGTTAAGTACCCAGTTACTGCTCCGGTGTCTGCTCAGCTTCCTGCTGTTGCTGTTGTTCTGCCTGTGCGGCCTGCTGGGCCTGCATGGCCTCCTGCTGTTGCTGTGCAGCCTGCTGTTGCTGCTGCATGGCAATTATGGCTGCCGGATCTACAACTCCGGTCGTATTGACATGGATCTCTGCGGCAGTACCGCGATATGTCGTTGTATGCAGATATTCTTCGCTGATAATCTCTCCATCTTTTTCCAAAATGATATAGGTAGCCCACTTGCTTCCGTTTTTGGGACCGGATACAACCTGTGTCTGTCCCGGTAAAAGCGTAGGATCTTCGACTACCTTGTCTTCCGGCGGTGCAACATCAGCGATCTTTTCCGATCGCATATAACGCTTAACTCCCTCTTCCAATGTGGGTACACCAAAGACAGTTGCCACAATTGTACGATCCTTAAAGGTTGTCTTGATGCCGAGAGTAGCACCTGTATTGTTGGTAAATACAAAGTCCGGATTGCTGTAGCTGACTGCAGCATCCTCTCCGGGTGTCACATAAGAAGGCTCATACGTATGCCCTGTTCTCTCGTCAATCTGTAAATTGGCAAAAATTGTTGCATTGTAAATCGTACTGGAAACCTGGCAAATACCACCACCGAGCTCAAGCACATGCTCACCGTTTGCATATGCTCCGGCCTCCTTGTAACCCTTATCAGCTGTTCTTCTACCCAGAATCGTATTGTACGAAAACCGCTCCTGCGGCTGTAAAATGGTTCCGCAGATCGTATCACAGGCAATCTGGATATTGGTATTGCGGTTGGAATTGTTGGTTGCGGTTGTCGAATAGGTTCCTAAAATCTGATAATCATCTTTTTCAAAGCGTGGAGCAGAATTTTCCCCTGCTGCTTCAATTGTTGTCACATAATTGCCGGCATCCAGTGCGGAAGCAATATCCGAAGATAAACGATCCACATCTACCACATATCCCGGCTCACTGTCAGACAGAATAAACTCTCCGGTCTCTGAATTATATCCGGTAATAGCCGCATCCACAGCGGGCTGACTCCACATATCGGAAACCTTCCCGGCAATTTCTGCTGCTGCTTCTTCTGTATCAGTGATGGCTACAGTGTATTCGGCATCGGCACCGGGTGAATAAGCATCGTGTAACACCGCATCGATTTCTTTTTCAAACAAATTGTCAACTTCATATGTATTGCCCTGATATGAAATCACAAATTTCCATTCGTGCTGGCTTAATAATGCTTTTTTTGCCTCATCCCTGCTAAGACCGGTAATATCAATTCCGTTAACCATGACATGGGCAGCATCTTCATTGTCTGCATCCTTAGCCGTCATAACAGTCGGATCTTTATGCTTCCTGAAATATATAATCCCTCCGATCACTGCAACAACAATCAGAACAATCTCCGCGATCAGCATCAGTCTTTTTACCCTCTGCTGCTTCTGCCGGCGACGTCTGGCACTGTTTCTTCCATTCCTTGCCGATGTATTGCGGCTTCCGGTTGTCTGACGGCGGGCATTTGTATTTCCGGAGTCCATATGATTCTTGTTATCATTTCGCTTTCTTGTATTATTTCCACTACCGGAACTGCCTGAGGTTTTTCTTGAATTATTCACTGAATTGGCCATTTATATATACATTCCTTAATCTTATTATTACCCTCAATTTCATTTTACCTATTCCCAGATACCCATTTCATTATATCAGTTTTCTTTTATCTTTCAACCCGGTGCTTTACATTTTCAATAATTTACTTCACCACTTTGCGCGGTCTATGCTATACTCAGATTTGTAGTCTGAAATTTGCATCTACAATTTCTATCACACACAATGAAAGCAGGGAAAAAATGGAACTTTATATCGTACGACACGGAAAAACAATGTGGAATGAACAGGGACGTCTTCAGGGTCATGTTGACATCCCCTTAAATGAAGAGGGCCGCGAGGCTGCCATCCGTCTTCAAAGCAGGCTCTCCGATATCTGTTTCGATGCCATTTATTCTTCTCCCTTAAAAAGGGCCCATGAAACGGCAGAGCTGATCTGTGGCAGCCGCAAAATTCCGATCATAACCGATGACCGTCTGCTTGAAATCAGCTTTGGTGATATGGAAGGGATTCATTGCGATGACTGGTTTGATGAAAAAAGTCCTTATCGTTTTTTCTTTACCGATCCTTCCCTGTATCAGACACCTCCAAACGGCGAATCCTTTGAGCAGGTATGCCAACGTTCCAGAGACTTTTTAGAGCAGGTCATTGAGCCCTTGGAAGGCAAAAAACAGCGTGTCATGATCGTAGCTCACGGTGCTCTCAACAAAGGTCTTATGTGTCATATCCAGCATCATGATATCAGTCACTATTGGGGAAACGGTCTTCAGAAAAACTGCGAATGCAGTATTTTCAGACTCAACCATAAAAAATGGGAAACCATAAAGGAATAATTCCGTGGTTTCCCATTTTATCCGATGATGGTATTCTGCCATCCTCTCTGCTGTAAATCCATATGCAAATACTCTGACCCTGGAGCAGTCCGGTTATCCTTTAGATCTCATAATCCATACAACTCCGGATTGCCGTATAAGGTCTTACCTTTTCATCAGCTACCTTTACATGCTCCGGATGTACCGAATATCCTTTCAGTGCCTCCTCACTTTCAAAAGAAGAATCCAGCATCACATCAACATTAGAGCTTGCAAGCTTCTCAATTCTTACCTGAATGTCTGTCATTCCGGGAATTTTTCCCTTTAATCCTTCCAGACCTTCCTGAATGCCTTTTTTGACTTTTTCTTTTTCACTCTCTGATAATTCCTCTTTCAATGTCCATAATATAATATGCTTTACCATTGTATCATTACCTCTTTCCCGGATAAATCCGTAGTATTGCAGCAACTGCTCTTATTCCGGTTTTATCACATAGTTTCCACCTAGTCAACCCTGCCTGAATATACCGGATCTTTGAGGCGTTTTTCAAATTCATTGTGCGGCAGCGGTTTGTCATATAAATATCCCTGTACCACAGGTGCCTGCAGCTTTTTCAAAAACAGTGCCTGCTGCTTGGTCTCAATGCCCTCACTGATCACATCCCGATCCAGATCGTGCACCATCTTGATCACATTTTCAACCATTTTTTCATTGATGTGATCTCCTTTTTCCAGATCCCGGAAGAAAGATTTGTCCATCTTGACCACATCAAAATCCAGATCCTTTAATAAGGATAAAGACGAATAGCCCGTACCAAAGTCATCAATGGAGACTGAAATATGCTCCTGGTTCATCCGGTCTACAAAGTCTCCCAGCGCTTTAAAATTGTAATATCCGGAGGATTCGGTAAGCTCTACCTCAATATAATCCGTATTGACCTGATATTTGCTGATAATATCCATCAGATCCTCCGCAAAATAAGGATTTTTCAGATGCAGCTTGGAGAAATTGGAGGAAATCCTTACAACCTGATACCCTTCTGAAATCCATGTACTGATATCCTTGCAAACCTGTTCAAACACATAAAAATCAAGCTCAGTAACCAGATTGTTTTTTTCAAGGATCGGAATAAAGGAATCCGGAGGTACGATCTTGCCGTTTTTAAACCACCGTACCAGAGCCTCTGCTCCGCACAGTCTGTTGTCATCCAGATTGACCTTAGGCTGGTAATATACAACAAATTCATGCCTTGTCAGACCTGACCTGAACGAGTTAATGACCTCCCTTTCCGAAACCATCTGCTCGATCATGCTTTCCTCAAACCATTGGATATTGACCACAGCCTGCTTAGCCGATTCTTCAAGTGCCAGAGAACAATAATTGTGAATATCCTGAATCTGGTCAGTTTCCCTGATCTGGAAAACACCACAGTTAAACTCTATTTCCATGGACATAACACCGTCTTTTCCGCGGACCATAACATCTACCTTGCGTATGGCATCCAAAAACAGCTGTGTCCGCTCTTTTTTGATCAGCGCAAAGAAACGTCCGTTGCCGATAGAATACAGACGGTCTCCGCGTTTCATACGCTTTTTCTGTCCCTGTGCATACTCTTTGGTAAGATTATCTCCGTTGATGGCGCCGAGCTTCTGCCTGATAAATTTCTGATCATAGATCTCATACATAACAGCACTGTATTCGGAAAGCCTGTTTTTCTTGAAAAGATAATTGCCATCCCTGATCATCTTGTCATAATTGGGCAGCTCTGTCAAAGCATCTCTGGAAACCAGCTGCATGGACAACCAGATGGATGATATGACGATCACGAGTGCAAATACGGAAATCAGGGACAGGATCAATGTCCTCAGATCATCCATCACTCCATTTATACTGTCCGTATTGAGATCACATCCGACAATGCCGACTACCGCACCGTCTGAATTGAAGATGGGCGCATATGCACAGATGCACTCACCCCAGCGATTTGTCTTTTTGTTGAGATCATAGGTAACCTGACCGTGAAATGCAGGATTGTCAATGCTCAAAAGACGATCCTTCTCCAGGAATCCTGCCGGAAAATCGGTATCGGTATCAACTACAAAGACTGCCTTTCCATCCTGTACCCTGAGTGTATAAATATACCGGACCAGGCGGTCTGAGCCATAATTTTTGAGCTGGTCAAAGACTTTCTGATAAGCGGTATCTTCCTTTTCTTCAATCTGTTCAAAGGTATCCCCGTCAATTGCTTCGGCAGCATTTTCGGCAATGCTCATCGCATCTTCTATATTTTGATTGAGAATGATATCACTGATCTGATTGTAGAAGGTGTATCCTAAAAAGATGAAACCGATAAAAACTCCGATAATAATCAACAATATGAATTTTTCTTCTAATTTGACCATTCCACGTTTCATGAAACAACATCCTCTGTCCTGTTTTTTGAACAATTTGACTATATAACCATCTTTCTAGGAACCATATATGGAATATTTTAACAAAAAGCAGAGAGAAAATCTATATTTTTATTATCAATAAATATTAAATGTATTTTAAAGCAAAATAAATGAAACCTCAGGATGCGATCAATGTCCGTTTCTTCCGCCCAATTCCCTGTCGGCAGCCATAAAAAACAATGCAATCGTGTCCGGTCCGACATGCGAGCCTGTGCAATAATCATAGGAAGTATTGATAAACTCACGTACCTTTATTCTTTTTTGGATTTCTTCCATAACATATAAGGACTCCTCATATGCATCCGCATGTGCAATTCCGATAATCTGGTCTTCCGGATTTTCAATATTGTCACATACCAGTTCTACAAGAGTATCCAGAGATTTTTTTCTGCCACGGCATTTTTTAAATTCCACAATATAGCCGTCCCTGTTACCTCTTAATATCGGTTTGATATTTAAAATATTACCGACGGAAGCTGTTGTTTTGTTGATGCGTCCGGTATTGGAAAGATATTTTAAGTCACCTACGGTAAAGATGCCATTCATCCGGGGCACCTGTCTGTCCAATATGTCACCGATCATTTCGAACTCCATTCCGCTGTTTCTCATTTCTGTCGCATAAATAGCCAGAATTCCCTGTGCCAGAGAGGCATTTAAGGAATCGATCAGACGGAGCTTCCGTTCCGGAAATTGTTCCTTTAATTCTTCTGCTGCCAGACATGCCGCATTGTATGTACCACTGATATTTTTACTCAGCGAAAAATACATGATATCCTCTCCCGCTTCCAAAACAGATGTAAAATGTGCAATAAAATCTGCTGTATTGATAAGGGATGTCTTGACCTTGGCTCCTCTTCGGACAGCCTCATAATACTGTTTCCCCTTTTCTCTTTCCTCTTCCTGATTGAGATTGATATCAAAATTAACAATATCTTCTCCATTGATGTGATTAACAAATGAAATCACATGAATTCCGTATTTTTTCACTATCTCTGCCGGAATATTGGCAGCTGAATCAACAAACACCTGAAACATAAAGGCCTCCAAAAGCAACAACACATGGTTTGAATATGTTGTTATATATTTTTTATTCCATTTTACATAGTTTTGAATACTATGTCCAGTGTCATATCATGAGTTTATATAATTTTTATGCTTACAGTTGTCAGGATTCTTTAAACACCTTCATCATCTCATTCGTCAGGCTGAAATCATCCGGCTGCAGAACAATATCCTTTTTATGGACAAATTCTGCATATTTTAGTTCATCCTCTTCCATCCGGATCTCAACGCTTCCCTCAGCATCACAATAGAAACCCATCAGAATGTCATTGGCAATTCCCCACGGCTGGGACTTGTAATACTCTATATTCTTGACACGGATACCGGTTTCTTCCATGACTTCCCGCATAACGGTCTCTTCCAACGTCTCCCCGATTTCCGTAAATCCCGCCACAAGTGCATTGTGCTGATATCCATTGCGGTATCTGGTGATCAGAAGGCGGTCTTTATCTCTTACACCGACTATAACAGCAGGCATGATTCTCGGATAAGATACATATCCGCAGCATTTGCACATCATGGCGCGTTCTTTTTTGGAATGTACCATCTTTTCTCCACATCTGCCGCAAAATACATTATCCCGGTACCAGTCATACAGATGTTTGGCGGTTAACAGGGCAAAAATCCGGTATCTTGGTGCACTGCCGCTTTTACGGATCTTACGTATATCCATATAATCATATCCGGAAAGCAACGGTTCTTCTGCTTTGTCCTGCTGATCGTATATAAAATAATGCTCGTCATCCACCGATAACAGATATCTGAGATTTAATTTCTGTGTAAAATCTCCCACACGCGGAAATTCCAACACCAGATGATCCATTTGTTTTTTGTTGACTAACATATTCTGATCTTTTATACAGATCACATAATCATCTTTTCCGGGCTGTATATCCGGTCTGTATTGATTGTATAGTTTATGAGGAAAAATATCCTGTATCATAAAATGATCCCATCCTTTTATATTTTATCTTCTGTTATCCTCCCGTAACAGGCCTTTCTTCATTATACGATATTTACCGCAAAAAAAAAGAGGATTGTTACGCCATGTTTTGACAATCCTCTTTATCTGCCATCATTTTCCCGATCGATATATGAAATTATTGAAAGCAGTCATTAAAACATTATCCGAGAATGCGATTGCTGCCAAGCTCAAATCCTGCGGCATCCGCAACTTTAGGAGTCGAAAGGGTACTGTTTACATCCAGATAACAATGTGTATCCATGTTGTTGTTTTCCCGCAGATATACCAGATGACATTTTACTCCGATAGGGGTATATTCTTCAATAAGCTTCATAAGCTCTGCCTGCCCGGGCAATTGATCCGGATCATCAAAAACGCAGTCTAACATCAGCGTAAAGACAGAATAATCTTTTCCGTACAGCTTTTTATACTGCTCCAGATACTCGGAATTTTTCATCCACTCATTCCACTTGAAATTTTCAATGACCTTTGCCTGTTTGCCATATACCAGATAGATAATTTTTTGTAAAACGGCAATGGTTCCTTTACCACTCTGAATCTCCTGCAGATGACCGATCAAATAACGAAGCTGTCCGGGGGTAAACTTCCGGCCTTTTTCATCCAGTCCGGTCCACCTTGCATACATGGGAAGCTTTTTTTCATCACAGCTTTCATAATCAAGCTGTTCCACGACATCTTCCACCTGCTTTTCCACATCCTCGTAAAGGCTCTGCCATACGGACATATAACGTTCAAAGAAAGAATTCTGCGAATCCCGATAAATTTCCGGAAGATAATCGACAAAACTGCTGCCCGGAAATTCGACAGAAAATCCGTCTATTAAAAAATGACTTTCTGTGGATGCGCCCATGATACGGATCGCGATCCATATATACCTTCCTTTGAGACTGTGCAATAAAATGTCATCCGCATTTACACTTCTGTAGTATGAGAATTTCTGCATATAAGAAAGCTTCTCTTCCACCGAGCTTCCTAAATCCTGCATTACCGGTCTTTCATCCGTATTGCATGCCATCACAAAAATCTCATATTTGCATTGTTCAAATTTTCCATAAAGCCTCAGCCTGTGATAAGTACAGTCAATGTCATCCGTATCAAATACACCGGCAATATAAGAGAAGCTTCCTCCGCCATGCCCGCTAAGCTGATATGTAGGCGTAAATGACATCTTTTGCATCTGCCCGTTCTTTAGAGCCAGATGAAAATAATTTACTTTTTTTGTCTGCTGCATAAATTAACCTCTTTACCTGAATTTGCCGGTGACACCACACCGGTCTGTGACACGTCTAAAGTATATAATCAATATCCACACTGCGGATATAGCTGAGAGCATCCTTATGCAAAAGAATGTCCCCGCGTTCATTTTTTTCTGCCCCCTGCCCGATACGCTCTAAGGACAGATTTTCGATATATTTTACACAATCAAGCGCATCCAGCTTTGTAAAAACCCTTCCCAAAATAATAGCATGACCAAAAGCATCCTTTTGTTTTTCATAGGAAAGCTCTTTGCAAAGCACTTCATAAACAGCTTCTTTATCTGCCTCAGAAATTCCCTTCACATGGATTTTTGCATGTACCTCAATTCCCACATATGATGGTGATACAATCTGAATCCTTGTATTGATCAGCCGCATCGGTTCGATATAATCCTCGATTACCTTTCGGTAAACATCGGATAAAACCGGTGTTTTTTCATAGCTGCAGGGTTTGACCACAACCACGGTATCTCCCCTGACAGTGCTGTTGTGAAACTGTGCATATTCACGATCCGGAATAACGGCAACCCGGTCGATCATCAGTCCCGGTGTATGCAAAATGACATCCCGATAATCATTCTCACAGACAAGCCTGTTTTGTTTTAAAAGCACCCTTTGTAAACGTCTGAGCATCTGTTCTATGGTCTCATCCGCTCTTCCGTCCTGTGCCGGCAGTGGATTGTATACCTTGATTGTCTGATCGGAGGTATCAGAGCATCTGTCTATTCCGCCTGCCATGACATTGCCCTCTTCAAATCTGGAAACAGACAATTCACAAATACCGACAACCTGCCCTTTCTTAGGTAGCATTCCGTGAATGGAATCACCGAAGGTAAGCAGCTTACTTTCCCTGTCATAGGAAAATACCGCATCATCATAGTCTGCTGCTTTTAAATTGTCCACATGCTTATAAGGCGTATAATACAAATTTTTATCAAATCGTCTTTCCCACATGGCAACGGAAATCCGGCTGACACCGGGATAATCAAACTCAATCTGCTGATTGTTGCATCCATCGGCCGTTCCAAGTGTAAAATACGGCATTCCTTCCATGGACAAAACCGTAACCTGGATCCGGGTTCCCTTTACGATCCGGTTCCACGGCTTGGACAGTCTTAAGATCTTACTTCCATCCTTCTCTCCATCCAGTATCTCACATCCCGGATTGTCAACACTGGAATAATTATAAATAACCCGGAAGCTTCCATCCATCTGCTGCAATCCGACCATAAGAAAAGCATCTATGGGAATATATCCCGGAATTGCAATTTCCGGTTCTCCTTTATACACAATTGTTTCACAACGGCAGAGCTGTTTTTCCTGCTTTGCGCGAACCGGATTTAAAAATATTTTTCCGATTTCAGGAGGCATATCATAAAAGTTATCTTTTATGACGCACCGGATATAATAAGCAGGAAGGTTATTGACCTCATGCCGGTATACCTCCATCCGGTCGTCCGGAATTTCAAATATGATCCTGCCACTCTTTAACATACCGCAGGTTTCATCACTTATAACCTGCATTTTCCGGAAACCATCTGCCGTATAATATTCCCAGCTGAGCGCTCCAAAGGAAAAGTCCTTCACAAATGCATTACGTCTTTCATTTTCCTTTATGGTAAAAAATATCGAAAATCTGTTTTCAAGCTTTTTTTCAAAACCGAACCATCCTGCAGCATATTCCGAAAAATCGTTTGAAAACAGTCCCGCATAATCTCCGTCTTCTCCTGCAAACATGGTCAGATCCATCACATTTCCATCGGATTCATTCAGATAGGAAACAAAATGGTTGGGAACAAAAGCAACATCTTCCTCCAGATAAAACGGAATATCGCCTGCAAAAAACTCACAGCCCCTTCCAAGCTCAATCCGGTCACTCTGACTGTCAATACACAAAACCGTGCTTGATGCATGACGCTTATTGGGTGTCACACCCAATAGTTTCAAATATTTTTCAATATGGATATCGCCGGTTGCATTCATATAATAATTGAGCATATCAACAAGCCAGGCGTAGGTCTGTAATACCGTAATTCCGGGATCGCTGAAATTAAAATCCGTCCATTGATCTGTCATGGTCGGAATCCGGTTGACCGCCCTTTCAAAAATCTGCTCATATGTAATATCATCTATATCCGGTACTCTTTGCATGTATTCACCCCTGTTTACTAAAAGCAAACTGCTTTTTTATTAGATTAAATCAATATGCACAACATGTTTTCCGTTGATTCCCATAATAAAAGGTGTCTCGTATTTCCGGTAAAAATCATCTTTTATCGGGATTTCTTTTCCATCCAGTTGTGCGGTCATCACGATTTTGGAAATATTACAATCCGGAATATTGGCCCTCAGTGCCGAAATAATCTGTGATGTCCTCGGCAGTTCGCCAATCTCACGGCTTATGCCCAGTTTCTCACATTTTAACGGATCCAGGAATTCATAAATAACCTCCGAAGCTTTATTCTGGACATCATAGGCTCCTTCCATGCTGTCTCTTTCTATCCAGACGCGGACACTGAATTTGACAAAACGCGGCTGAGTCAATACCAGTCTTCTGCCCATTGGCATAACAAAACTCTGCTCCTCCAGTTTTTTCCTCAGTTCGTCCTTTAATTCCGAAAAAATATGAACCCCTTTTTCATATTCGTCAATCAAAACAGCAACGGTGATCACATCCGGGTCGGGAGCTCCAAACAGATCAATTCCACTGACACATTTTACTTTCCTGACTCCAAATGTGGACTGGGCAATGATGTCATAAAAATCCTGTTCGGTTACGGCACGATTTCTTGTCCGTAAGAGTCCTGTGATCAGCTTTTCCGATATTTCCTGTGTATATCCATCATGACCGCCGTATGTCGGGAAGGGATTGCGCACACTGCTGATGAAACGCACAGCATTGCGTAAAAAGATAATGCTGTTTTCGGGGAGGTTGGCCTCGCTGCCGTTGTAATTGGAATGTCTTACCTTGATCTGCGGTCCTTCTTTGTCAAAATCGGTATTCAACATGACTCTTTTATCAATATGCAGAATCCCCTGTGCCATATCCATATGATATACACGTTCCTCATCAGAGACAGCGGCCGCCGGTTTCCATGGTACATACTGTCCTTCACCGTTGATGATCTCTTTTACATATACGTCTGCTCTCAGCAGATTTTGCTGGGATAAGGTGATGTCTGCTGCTGCATCGAAATGATCCAGATAAAACACCTCCTCTTCCACATTTACGTTTTCAACCTTTGCCATATTCATATAAATTCCTCTGATATACGGCAGGGCAAACTGCGGATGAACGGCATCATAATTGACAAAACGGATAAAGTATCCCTCTTCCCCATATAATCTCTGCTTCTTCATATCATCCGGAATCATTAAAAGCATATTACCGCTTCCTAAAAATCCATTGGTCGAATCGGTTACCTTAATTGTCTGAAAGCCCCTGTCGGACAGATACTGTACCGAAAAGGTAATCGGTCTGTCGCTTAGGTTTTCCAGATCGAAATAAATACTGACCGGCGTTCCCGAAGGGGGATTATCAAAGCAAAGGTACATGGTACGCCTGTTAAGTTCATTGGAATAAAACGGCACAATGATCTTGTTATCTCTAAGATCATGCGTAATATCAACCATATCAAAATTGTTGGAGGTACATGCATAATCTGCATACGGCATGCTTTCATAATGATAGGAAAGCATCATTCCGCTTATGATGGGACACACATAGACAGCCGGCATCTTGTAAATATTTTCTGCACGCAGCAAACGAACCCGCAGCCGTCCTTCCATCTCTCCCTCCTGATAGCTTTCCATATCCTCAGGACAGGTAAACTGCAGCTTTATATGCCCTTTTTTTGTTCCGTTAAACATTGTTGACAGGTGTTCTTCACGAAACAATCTTTTCCAGCCGGTCGTACTTAAATATTCCCATACCACATAATCTGCCAATACCTGACTGGATACCGGCATCATTGTCTTTTGAGGTTTTTTCATAAAATTTTTGTATTCGATATCCGCTTCCTGTACATCCAGTCTTTCTTCATGCCGGATATAGTCCAGATCAAATTCCAATACAATTTCGGCTCCTTTTTTGGAAAGAACCTCTTTATTTTCCACAGTCAGCTCATTGTACAGTCCCAACGGCTTACCAAATGGATATACCTTGCTGATATTATCCTCCAGACCATTTACAAATACCGCATCCGGTATCCGGTTCTCCTGTTTCATGGCAATCTGTACAGTATCAATATAAAAATCATCATCATCTCCTGTACGGGAGGCTACGATGTAATAGCCTTCTTTCTGCATCACAGCTGTTTTTTGCGGTGTATAATTTTCTTTTTCAAAATGAATACCATGATCATGCGGCCTGACACAGTCAAACATCACGGCATTTCCGTCCGGATCAAGCAGATACCACTTTATGGTATTTTTGGTCATTGCGGTAACGATATCGGACCGTTTTTCTTCATAGTCTTTGTTTTTCCCTGTCAATATCAGGTCAAAGGACAAATCCGTGACATAATCAAAAATATCCTCAAAGCATAGATAAAGCTTGTGCTCCGCTTCATTTTCTCCTTCTATGCTAAATGCCTGAAAGCTTCCGGATTCTGCCGGATTCTGCCGGATGATTACATCCTTTTCCCGGTCCGTTTCAATCACGGCAACCGGTTTGGCATGAGTTGCGGACATATCATGTGTTGTCTCAAAAATGATATTCCCGGTTTCTGCCTTTTGCGCCATTACCTGTGTTTTTTTCGGAACAAACACACTCTGTTCATCATAGGTAAGCACCGGATCAAACTGCACATAGCCCTTTGCGGCCTTGACCGGTTCGCTTTTCAGATCATCCAGCAGATTCAGATACTGGATCTTGTGTTTGTCAAAGACCCGTTCAAACCGTTTCCTGCTGTCACCTATCATATCTGCGCACAAAACGGACAATACACTGCCCGGATCATCTGAAGCTTCATCAAATGAAAACTCCGGTACATAAGCATGTATCAGCTGGTTTAATTTTTCATACGACTTCTGATTGTTCATCATAATTCCCCAATTCCTTCTTCCATATAGTAAGGAAATACTAGATTGTTTGGATTATTTGTAGCTCTGATATAATAACGGATCCGGATATAAACCGCCCCTTTTGCAGAATCGACGTTATCAATGGAAACATCGATATCCCGGATACGATGCTCATATTTTACCAGAGCGTTCATCACTTCCATGCAAAGCAGGTTTTCAAATGTCGGATCCGGAATGTCAAAGATATAGCTGGATAAATCTGTGCCGAATTCCGGGAGCATTGCCCGTTCTTTGAGACGCGTCATCAGGATAATGTATACGGACTGTCTGATATCTTCTTCTGATTCGGCCATTACAAATTTTCCGGTAGCCGGATCAATTTGAGGCGGAAAAGCAAATCCTTTTCCTAAAAAATCTTTTGATGTATTCATACTGTTTCCTTTCCCGTCTAATTGATTTTGACCATGGCTCCCTTGATCTCCGTTGTCGTGCCGCCCTCAGCCTTTAAGGACTGTGAACCGGACAACTGAAGCATTCCGCCTTTTAAAACTGCCTTGGAGCTTCCCTCAAGCTCCATACTGTTTGCAGCCTTTATTCCGATCTTATCCGCTTTCTGATTAAGGCTTTTTCCCTTCCCGTCAAGCTCAGCTGTAACATTTCCCGCAGAAAGCGAGATTTTATTTTCTGCCTTGATGGTAATCTCTCCGCCTTTAAAATCCATAAGAATCTGATTTTTTCCTTCTTTATCCCCGATTGAGCAGCTTTCCTTTTCATCATCAATTAAAATCTGCTGTTCTTTTTTGGTCATGATCTTAATATAACCTTTATCGGCAGTATCCAGAATCTCGATCTCCATTCCGCCTTTGGTCTTAAAATGCTTTTTCAGATTTTTATCATCAAAATCATTTTTGATCAGCTCACAATTTTGCGGATAGAGACTCCCAAGTAAAAACGGTCGTTTGAGGCTGCCGCCGATAAATCCCACCAGTACCTCTTCATTGATCTCCGGAACCAGATAGCTGCCATAGGTTCCGCCTGTATAGGGAGACAGGAGGCGGACCCATTCACATATATTTTTCTTTTCTTCCCATGCTGTAAATTCAACCTTTACCATTCCCGGATGATCCTTGTTATTGTTTTCAATAACCTTTCCCTGCACAAAGCCGGGGGTTTTCTGGCTGTCAAAATATTCATTTGGAAATGTTAATAAATCTGTTAATTCACTCATACAGAATCCCTTCCAGTCAATATGATTTCCACCTTTTAAAGACTGTTGCGCCTTGCTTTAAAGGTTGTCAGAAAATTGCCGTTTTCCATCGTGTGACGCACGGATGTGATGTAATACTTGCCATCAACGTGTTCTGCAATCTTTTCAAGCCTGATAAAACGTCCGGGGCCGATTTCCGGAATACCGATACAGGTCATTTCCAGACTTCCAAAAGTGTCGGCAACCGCCTGTATCCGTGCCTGTGCCCGCCGCTTTGCTTCCGCGGCATCCTTAAGCCCCGGCTCATAAAAGATCTGTTTGGAGCTTCCGATCACCTTATTTCCCCCACTGCCCGGTGAAAATTTACCGCTAATGGAAGCTTCTCCTTTTATCAGCTTTCCGGTTTCTGCATCAACACTTCTTACTTCAATCTTTTTTACAAGCTGCTGTGCACAATAGCCGGTCCTCAGTTCATAAATTCCACAGGACGGGGTCAATGTCATGATGGGGGTTGTTACCTTTTCCTTTTTTCGAAAAACCACCTTTCCCTGTGATACAAAAAACTCATATCCCAGCTTGGATGCCTGTTCCGTCATGATCTCATAATCGGTCTGCATATTGCTGCGCAAAGGAATCTCATCTTCCTCACAGGAATCAATATTTTTACCTTCCACATAAGAGCTTACCGGAGAGGATGAAAGAATTTCCTTTAAGATTCCGTCCGCACTCTTCTGGGCAAAAAATTCCATACGGCGGTTTTTCATCATCAATCCTTTTACATCCATGCATTCCACCCGGATCTCTCCGATCCCGCTGTATTTGTCAAACAAATACCGGACAGAATTGACATAGCCGGTAAATATATTTTCTGTACGGATATAACCGATCGCAACTTCAACCTTGTCTCCAACTCCAATCTTATTGGCAGCTTTGCTAAAATCGCTCTGCGATGGCTCATAGGCATTGATGATAGAAAAAGAGCATCCACTCGCCTCAAAATCCGATGACAGTTCAATGTCCAGATTTTGAATACTCATCTTAAGAGATGATACAAGCTTCATGCCACCGACCGTTATTTCCAGTGTTGGAGCTTTAAAACTGTTATATTTTTTTTCAAGGGCCTGATAGGATGTTGTCACACTCAACAAATTCATGTTTCATCTCTCCGATAGGTTTACATAACTAATTTCTGATTATTTCATTCCTGACCTTGCGGTATCAGATAGAAGGCAGCTTCATCATTTTAGTCCGGTCCGGTTTTCTTGGATTCAAAATATGATTTTCCTTTGCAATATGCCGCCAGTCTGCTGCATCATCATACTCATCATACGCTAACATCCACAGCTCATCTGCCGGACCAAGATTCCGGTATTTTGTCCGGTCAGGTGATTCGAACGGCTTGGATATAACATTTTTTTCGCTCTTTTCTTCTTTTCCGCGGATGCGCATGGAGACACGCGCCTGTACGGCATTTCCATCCCGGTCAAACAGTTGATAACTGACTGTAAGTGATGAAACAACGCCCTTAAACACAAACTTCCCCCAGCAAAAAGCTACCTTATACGGTATATGGGTGCTCTCCTTATAATCCACCAGCTCGGACAATTTATTTACCATCTCCATAACGCCGTTTTTTTCATTGACATATTTATCAATATTCTGGGCTGCTGTCATATTTTTGATTATGGATGCAGAATCAACATACAATTCCAGTGACAGATCCGATGCCTCCGGCTTATTGGGACGTTGGCATTTTGAATCGACATTTCTGCCAATCCCCTGCGTATCCCGATATTCTACCCCTTGCGAAACAGAAAGTGTTTCCGGATTGAACTGCACCGGTATCTTCTCTTTTTTCTTTTCACTCTCATCATTGGTCAGATAGATCAGATAGGCTTTTGCAACCGGTCCATCACCAAATACCATATCCTGTTTTTCTTTACTGAGTTTCATAGGCATCGCTAATATCCCCTTCTATTTCGTTCGCTACGCAGACGGTCTTCCAAATTACGATATACCCGGTCTGCAATCTGTCCTACACTTTCATCTACTTTCCGGTCAATTGTTTTCAGCAGCTGTTCCATGATCTGTTTGCTGTTTCTCCCGGTCCCTTCCCAGACAACTTCTGTTTCTTTTTCCGGCTCCTTTTGTAAAATCGTTTCATGCACCTGATTTTTTACGATTTTTTTTGTTTCTTTTACAAACTCAATATCTTTTACGACATTTTGAATTGTTTTTTCCTGTATGTGGTTCTGTTCGCCGGCGGTTATATTTAAAGCATCACCTTTCCGGTTATCCGGTCCCGCCCCATAAACCAACTCTACGGGCATTTCCATATACCGGTAGGAGTCTGCTCCATTTCGGTCATTTTGTGAATACATCATCTGATTGACCGTTTTGGTTAAATTATGATGTATGATATGATTCACATTATTATTTTTTTGCAGGCTGTCACAACTTGTCTCCTGTATCGTCTGATTATGAATCAAATCACCTGCTTTATGGCTGATCTGACTGATAACCGGATAAATCCTGTTATCAACAGTCTGATATACCTCATTCCCGGACGGATGTATCATCTGATGACCGGCCTGCCCAATGATCTGACCGGATATCGGATTTTCTGTTTGTAAAAAGCTGTTATAAACCAGCCTTCTGTCCCCATCATTGATCCGATTGATGATCATAACCGTGTGGTCATGTACCATACGGTTTTCCAATTGTTTTAACCGGTTGACAGTCTGTGCAATCTTTTGTATCCGGGTATCCGTGAACCGGTTGTTTTTCTGTATTTGCTGATTTTGATCATTTTGGTTATTGGGGTTATTATGGTTGTTTTGGTTATTTTGAGTATTTTGGCTATTTTCCGGTTCCTTTACCTGTCCTTTTCCCTGATCGGAATTTTGGGTGGTTCGGCTTTCACTTGTCCGGCTTGCATTATAAACCGGATTATTTTTTTCATAGGTCAGGTGATTGTTTATGACCGGTAAGACGGATCTGTTTTCCTGTTGTAACAGCCGATCAGCCGCCTGCGATACTTCATGCCGGATAAGCTCTTTTGTGGACAGCATCGATTCTGAATTGTCCCCGAAATCCTCATGATAGACCAAATCACTGTTTTCATAATCCGAACGGTTTACCGGTTCTTTTGCAGGATTGCTTACCGCTATATTTTCTAACCGGTTTAGCCGGTTTGCTGTGTTTATAAGCCTGTTATTTACATTATTTATGTTATATGTTTCTGCCGGTTTTCCCCGGTGTTGTTTTTCCTGTTGCTTTCTTTCCTGTTCCTGTTTTTCCTGCTGCTGTCTTTCCTGCTGCTGTCTTTCCTGTTCCTGCTTTTCCTGCTGTTGCTTTTCCTGTTGTTGTCTTTCCTGTTCCTGCTTTTCCTGTTCCTGTTGTTTTTCCTGCTGTTGTCTTTCCTGCTGCTGTTTTTCCTGTTCCTGTTGTTTTTCCTGTCGCTGTCTTTCCTGCTGCTGTTTTTCCTGCTGCTGTTTTTCCTGTTTCTGTCTTTCCTGCTGCCGTTTTTCCTGCTGTCTTTCTTCCTGATACTGTTTTTCCTGTATCTTCTGATGAATGATCTGTGCAATCCGGGTGCTTACCGTAGTATTATCTTCCTGTCGGTTTTGCAGCTTTTCCCGTTTTTCAACGATATGCGATATCATTCTATTTACTGATTGGTTTTCCGGTTGATCCATATGGTCAACCATCCGTGATATTTCCTGACGGATAAGCTCTTTTTCCCGGCCCGAAGGATTCGTGTACTGTGCAACAGCCGGATCATCCTTTGAATAATCCTCATGGTAAATCAAGTCCTCTGCCACTGCTTTTGCAGGTCCCTGTCCCATCGGCGCAGTCTGATGCCGTGTCAGCTTATGATCCTTATGACCCGGTAAGATCTGTGCATCTATTTTCTGCCCAGTCGTAAGCATCCGATTGTCTGTCAGTCTTTTTTGGCTGTTCTGCCGGTTTGCTTTCGCATCTGCTGTCTCTGTTTTCGCTTCTGCTAAAGCCTGAGGCTGTACCGCGATGCCGGCATACCTATCCACCGTCTGCCGGATCTGTCTGGTATAAACATCCTCATAATGTGACAGGCTGTTTTCATAGTTTTCAATATTTCGTATGGTCTGTAAAACCTGCTTTTCCGACAATTGCGATGTAATCTGTTTTTCCTGCAAAATCTGTTTAAAAACAGTCAGATTCTGCGTTTCTTCCTTGGTTTTTAAAGATAAATACTTTTCAGTGATCGAATCCGTGATTTCCTTTTCTGCCTGCGGAAGCAGCTCTGAAATCTTTTTTTCAACCCGCACCTCGAAAGAAGGATAGATCTTTTCCACAACCTTTTTACTCATAACCCGGGTCAGAAACGTAAGATTATTCTGAAACAGTTCATTATATTCTTTTAAAATCTGCAGCTTCGTGATATTGGTAATATAATTATGGTTTTCGGGCTGTTTTTCGCTCTCTTCTTCATACTCCGGATGAATCAGCGAAATCGAATCATAGTAATATCCAAGTCCACTATGCTTTGCAATCAATTCTTTTCCAAAATCCAGATAGGGATTCGTTATCTGCTGCATATCCATACCCTCTGATTTCCACTACATGTTTTCCTGATTCAGTAATTCATACACAATCTCAATCTTTTCGATCAACAGTTCACTTCTCATTGCATCAAAATCACCAACATCGATTTTGCGGATAACCGCACCGCTTAAATAATAGGCCTTTACCGGTTTGGAAGCCTCATTGGTGACATAGATACAGACATCCTTTGAAAACTGCATGCCCGCCTTCAGCTGAAGTCCGTTTCCGGAATCGGTAACGGCATATCCTCTCTCAAAATTCATAACATGTTCCGTACGGTTCGCATTCCTTTTGATATAACTGCGGTGATTCATGCCACCCTCGCAGAAGCTTTCCGTTGCAACACTTCTCTCAATGCCCGATACCCGCGCAAAGGACATCTTACAATCATCAAAAAAGACCTGAAAATTATAACCTCTGGCAAAGCCTCCGCCACTCTGACCTGCTTTATTCTGTTGTCCTGTCCGTAATCCGTTTTTTGCCATATCGGTATCTCCAACTGTTCCTATAAAGATCTGTTTTATTTTTATGATGTTAGGTTCAAAAGGTAGTTTGACCCTGATATCATTTTTATATTTCAAATATATTTTTCGGTTTTCCGGATATCTGCTTGTGGATATCCGAAATTTCACTGCAGAATCTCCGTCTCGTCCTATGATCCATATTCATCACGCTTTGGTAATCCCAATGAAAATAATAGGACACAAAAGAGACCTCTTTATAAAGCTCATCTTCCGGATAAACGACTATTCCGCCCTCGAAAAATTTATAGGTTTTTCAAACTTATTTCCGCATTCGGGACATACACATGTCTCTGTCTGCTCATCCAATGCATTGATTCTCTGATACATATCCTGTAAAAAAGCCAGATCCGCTGAAAACAATTTTTCAATAGTATTTGGACGGATATGCTGTACACTTCCAAGTGATGTAATGACTCTTGATAATAAAATAATGGTCAGATATCCCGGATTGCTTACTACCCGGGGATCGCGCAACGGCAAAATCTCATCTGCTGCCGTAGCAAGACGCATGGTTCCATGTTTGTGTACTTCTCCACTTTCATCGACGTATCCTCTCGGAAGGTCAAATTCAAATTCTGTAATCAGTTCGTCCATTTTTCTTTCCTCCATTTTATAACATGATACCGGTGGTCGGGGTTCAAGAAAGATAATCTGCATCTTATTTACATAAAATCTTCCGAACCCTCAACCCTCCTGAAATCAGGAACTATAAAGGCTCCATGCCATTCCGGTATCATTTCTGTTTACGCCGGACTATCAGCTTTCACGTTCCATGCTTTCATATACAAGCTCTACACTTTCAAATGCGATTTCACTTGAGCTTGCGTTGAAATCCGGAGCAGTATATTTACTCGGCCATGCATTGTACAGATTCCATACAGCCAAAGAGGTTGTTCCGTCATCATCAAACAATGTAATGGTAATATCTTTGTTACGGTCCTCACCAAGCACCTTGCCCTGTGATACATCCATGACCCATTCATAGAAGCTGACACTGCTGGTCATACCCCATTTCAATGTAACATTACCAAACTTGGTCAAGCCGCTCATCTTTCTGGAATAATTGACACCTTCGTCACCTTCACGGTACTCAATAACATCGATGCTTGCATCAAAACCGCTTACCTCTGAAAAGCTTGCTTCCGTAATACCTTTAATTTCAACCTTATAGTTATATTTTTTAAATGGATATTTAGCCACCCTTTTGTCCTCCTTATCCTAGAAATTTATGATTCTTCCATGAACTGTGTAATTCTGAAGATTACAAATTCAGCAGGTCTGCTCGGTGCAACACCGATTTCACAGATCAGACGTCCGTTTAAGATATCATTCTGTGACATGGTATCTCTGCCGATATTTACAAAGAATGCCTGATCCTCTGTCGATCCTACCAAAGCACCGTTTCTCCACATATCACGTAAGAATGCGCGAATGGTTCTTCCCACTCTTGACCAGAGCATTTCATCATTGGGTTCAAATACAGCCCAGTTGGTCTCTGCCTTGATGCTCTCCTCAAGATAAATGAAGAGACGACGTACGTTGACATACTTCCATAAACTGTTGGAAGATGTTGTTCTGGCACCCCATACACGGATTCCCTGGCCGGGCAATGCACGGATCAGGTTTACGCCGGCCGGATTTAAGATATCCTGTTCTGCCTTGTTATAAAGAACCTCCAAACCGATTGCATTGTATACAACTTCATTGGCGGGTGCTTTATGTACACCTCTTTCTACATCACTTCTTGCATAAATACCGGCTACAGCACCTGACGGCGGAATATATGCCGGTTTCTTATTCAGGCTGTCGTATACCTGAATCCAGGGATGATACAGAGCAGCATAATCAGAATCGATCTTTTCTTTGTGTGTCAGCACATCATTGGGCTTTGTCAGATTTCTCGGTACATCCAGTACTGCAAAGCTTGCTCCGGTATTCGTACAATGTGTTACTAATGCAAGCTGAACTGCTGCATCTGTTACGCCGGGAATTGCCATAATACTTACATTATTGATTTCTTTAAAGGCTGCAAGACCGGTTCTCTTTCCGGGACCGTTATCAACACCCATAAAGATATCCAGTGTAATTCCCTTTAAGGATCCGTCAGATCCACCGCTTAATAAGATAACGGCTTTTTCTGCTTCTGCATCCGATGTAAAGTAAGAGATCGGTGCCACAGCTGCTGTGGTATCTGCACATACTGCATCCACAAGTTCTGATTTTGCCAGTACCTTTGTAATATATCCGGCACTTGCTGCATTGAAGGATACACCCTCATAAACTTCCACATTATCCTTGTATGCAACCTCCACATTTAATTCTGCAGATACAATAAACTTTTTCGGCACTGCTGTATTGTCTACCAGATCTTCTTTTACCGCGGTTGTAAAAGTAATGGTATTTCCAACCACCTGGGCAATTTTGTTATAACCGGTTACTTTTCCATTGACCTTGATCGCTACAGTATCGCCTTCTGCAAATGCTGATGCATTGGCAACTGTGTATACCTTTCCTGTTTTATCATCACCGGAAACCTCTGTCACATTGGTTTTTCCTTTGGATGCAGTAACAACAGAGATCTTGATCTCATTACCCCATTTACCGGGATTTTTTGCAGTAATGGATAAGGGTCCTACCTTTATTCCAGCAGCAGCTGCATCTGTAGCGACTGCACGCATGATATAGGCTCTGGATCCGCCATTTGCAAAAAACTGCTCTACTGAGTAGGCAAGATAACGGTAATCACCATAGGGATTTTCCGGTAAATATCCACCGAATTTTCTTGTAAAATCAGCAAAGCTGCTGACAAATTCCGGTGTTCCGACTGTTTTTCCTTTCTCTGCCAATCCGATAAAGCCGGCGGTACTGGTGCTTACACCTTCCATCGGTCTCATTCCGGATTCAAATTCTTCCACATATACTCCTGGAGATAAATATTCTGCCATGTCATATTTGGGCAAAAGCTTCACTTATTCTTTTACCCTTTCCTCCTTTCAAATTGTACTAACTTGTAGTAGTTGTTGTCTGCGCAGGCGATGATACCGTGATCATTCCTGCATAAGCACACATAAGTGAACATGTGTTGTTTACAGCTGGTTTTCCACCCACCAGACAAGTCGGTGAACCGGGCGTCCATGGTCCGGCAATAACCGGCATACATGGCTGCGGAGTAAGCACTCCGCCCGCTGCCGCAGTAGCCGCGCTCACAGCCGGATTGGCTAAAGATGAGCACATCCCAAACGGCATGATATTGGTCATTGCCACATTATCCATGATATTGGCAACCGGTGTCCCACACATAACCTTGCTTGCGGGTAAAACATTCAGTGCAGATGGTGCTGCTCCAAAACTGCACATCAGTTGTGTACCTGATGTTACTAAAACTGACATTTCAAAACCTCCCAAATATTCCGGCGGTTTTCTGTTTCTAAAGTACAAGTACTTCAGAAATAAAATCCTCTTCCCTGCCTTCTACAGGTATCGCATATCCCCCCTTTTCATCTGTTACGGAACGATAGGTCCGATGCAATTTTTCACCCGCATCGTGCTTTCTGGTAAAATTCCCTTCAACACAATATTCGTTAATTCCGCATTTTTCTTTTATGATAAAGACATCTGCCTTGGATTTATCTCCAAGCATATATGTCTTTTCAACTAGGTTTTCCTGTGTAAAACCGGAAAAAATCAGATATTTTTTTGAATTTTCCTCTCTTACACTCTTAAAAACAAGTCCGGTCGGCTTCGCGCGTCTGGCACATACGACAACCGGATGGGAATACTTTTTATCCCCGATACAACCGGTATACCATTCACATTGATATGCATGTGATCTTCCGCATTTAATAAAAAGCCGGACATCCATAACCGGATTTTGGGGATCTAATACAGACCGGTCGATCATTACCGTCTGTTCAAAATAGCTATTGCTGACGATTTTAAGCTGTAAAACCGTGGACAAAGGTTCTAAAAACACATACATTCCCTCATCCTTGACAATCGGATGCATAAGCTCACCGTCTATATAAAACAAAAAGGCCTCTTTTCGTATTACCTTTCCGGAATAGTCATCCAAAAGCTTCAGTACAAAAGCAACTCTGGTCTTCATCCTGATATCCCCCATTTCATCTATTCTCTGTCCTTATGCAATATATCAAAATTGGTCTCCACAACTCTGGTAAATGTCTTCGTCCTTCTGGATGAGAGCAGCGCCGGTGAGACACTGAAATAAATACCGACCTGATACGGAAGATTCAATACACTCCAAAGCTTTGTTTTTTCTTCAAAGCTCAACGTTAACAGTGTAACGGCCGGTGCTTCATCTTCATTTTGTGAAGCAAACTCCCCTAAAACGGCATGATCCATCAAAATCTGAATGGCGCGTCCCAAAATACGCTGCTCATTTTCCGCATCCGAAACCATCTGTGACTTACTGTTGATATAAATAACAAAAAACAGATTTAAAGGCTTTGGCGGATACTGGGCCGTATTATTTCCCATCCGGATCATATCCATCTGCTTATATTCCCGAAGTTCCTGTATATCATACAGATAAACTCCCAGCTGAAAATCTGCATTTTTGTCAGACGGCGAAACCAATTTAATGGCTTCCGGAGACTGGATGAGCTCCGGACACATATAATTTCTTAACAGATTCAGTATTTCATTGCTCAAATCCGATATAATCGAAAAATCTGCCATAGCATTACTCCTTTTAGTAAACTTCCAATGTCATAAATTTCAATGCGTCCGGATTATCCATCTGATAACACAGCTTATACCGGACTCCCTCTAATTCATATATTTCCGAATAAACAGCCTCTGCCATATTGATACCGGATACATAGATATATGATTTATTTTTCGTCGTCATTTCAAATGAGTTGTTGCTGAATGCCGTCGGTTCATTTCTCCGGATGCGGTCAATGGCCACACAGTCGATCAGATTGGTAGCTCCGTTAGCCGCTGTCATATCGGTATTTTCCAGGAATGAAACATCCAGATCATCACTAAATGCCGTCACCGCTTCTATAGTAACCTGTGTTTTATCCAGGTTTTCCGCCTGCTGCCACTCATCCGAACTCAGATAATAATATGCACTGTATGTGTCTCCGGCTGCCAAAACCGGCAGCTCTGTCCCGTCAAGCATTGTGGTTGACTGAACAGTACTTGATGTTGTATCGGTTGTTGTTGTCGTCGTCACTTCATTTCCGTCAGCATCCGTGGTCGTCGTCACACTGGTCGTTGTCTTGTTTTCATCAGTGCCCTTACTTTCCCCTTCTCCAAGCTGGCTTCCCTCACCGTTTTCATCGAAAACAATCGTATCGGTCGGAATTGAATCATCTGTCAGCTCATCCGCTTCTTCTCCCGGCATATACCAGTCATCATCGACCGACAATGCTGTATTGTTGCGTAAAAGCTGTACCATACAGTCGCCCTTTAATGCGACATGGGCTCCCTCAAACAAAAATACGGTATCTACCTCTGAATAATAGATGATGGGAGTCTCTCCAAACATGGCGAGTGCATCCTCCAGAGTAATTCCAAGCAGGGATTCATAATGAATTTCATTTCTTGCAAACAGTCCGGTAAACAGTCTCTTTCCGGTGTTGGAATAGCTTACTCCCTGTCCCTGTTCTTTTCCCTGATAAAACTCTCCTTCGTATTTCTTGATACCATTGGCATAGTATAAAACACCGTTTCCATGATAATTGCCGGACTGGAAGTTTCCCTCATAGATCAGGCTTCCTTCTTCGTTGTAAGCAATTCCTTCTCCATTGTAGGTACCATTTTCGAAAGAACCGGTATACAAAAGATTTCCTTCCGGACTGTAATAGTAACCATTTCCGTTAAACAGGTTCTCTGCAAAATCCCCACTGTACCTTACTTTTCCGTTTGGATAATACAGAGTACCCACACCGGAATACTGGTTATTTAAAAAACTTCCTTCATAGATCAGGATTCCGTCCTGATTCCACAAGGTGCCGGTGCCGGTAATCATGCCATCTGCCACATCTCCCGTATATACCACAGAGCCGTTTGCAGCTTTGATATTGGCCTTGCCCGAAAACTCCGCAAGCTTTAAGTCATCATAATCATAATATGTAGTTGTAACCACATTTGTTGTTGTCGTTGTTTCCTGTACATCTCCTGCAAACCATGTAAAATAGATAAACACTCCCGCACAGATTGCCACGATCAGAAAATAAACCACTTTTCTGGAAATCCAGAAACTGCCGATTGTAATATAATCTTCCTTAGCCTTGGGCTTGAAAGAAAAGATCTCTCTCAGCTTTTTGTTGATCGGATTGATCAGCTTTGCAGTAATCAGATTAGCATTTGATAACTGCTGGGTTCTTCTGATAACCCTCCGAAAAGGGTTCATAACGGCTGTTCGCAACCTCACAAATGCTTTTTGGAACAAACTTAGAAGTTCTGAAAACACGTTCTGCCTCCATCAGGCTTTTTGTTTATTGCCTGGATAATGCCTCACACTGAAATATGTAATACTTTGCAACATAATCTCTGGGATTTTCCCTGAGTACCATGGCAAAGAGATTTTTGGCTTCATAATAAATACCCTGCTCATACAGATCCATCGCTTTTTCAAATATACGCATGGAATGTTTGATCAGACGGATTTCTTCTGCGCTCCGGTCATCATATACGTCATACATTCCCATACTTCTTCCGGCCACTTTTACCGCACCTGCATACCGGCTGGCAAACAGTTCTTTATTTTCAAGCAGCTCATAGGCCTCCGATGTGACCAGTAAACGGCTTCCGGACAGATCAAAAAAGCGTCCGTTTTTCATGAGCTTTGGAATTTCCGGTGCAAATAAAGCCAGTACATACCGGTCCTTATCCCCACAGATTCCAAAGTTGATCTCTGTTTCATGCAAAACAAAATTGGCATTTATCTTAAGGTCAGCATTTTCCGGCATGGCATTATCCGCATCAATTCTGGCTAACATGGACAAGGCTGCGGTGATCGCTGACTGAACTCCCTTCTGGCAGATCAGCATAATGCTGTCAAGGCTGGCTGAATCAACAATCGGAACGATACTGTTTTGTCCCGCAAAATTGTTGATCGTATTGAAGAAACGGTTGGTAATGCTCTCAATATCTTCATCATCCGCTGTCTTCGGAAGCTTTAATTCCGCTTTTAAAACCGGATATTTTCCTACAATCTTGCTTCCTAATGACAAATCACCCAGATTATCCATACCCAAAAGACTGATCACACTGACAGGCACAAAATGATAGTAGGTATCTCCCATTTTCTGCAGATTGTGGATCTGGAGCATCATATCATCTGCCATGTTGTTAAAGATACGCGAAATACCCGCGATCTCATCTTCGCTGGTTGTTTCAATGCGGACATTGGTATTGCCGTCCGTAAATTCCCTCATCACATTTTTTACATCATTCAACGGACGTAAGATCCGGTAGTAGGAAATACTGAGCACAACAATGGTCAGAATGATAAACACGATACAGATCAGGGCAAACTGACCTAAATAGGCCTTCACATATTCATCAATATTGGAGGTATAAATACCGGTTTCCAGCAGATATACCGTATCACCGCTGACACCTCCGACCGGGGTGATACAGACTAAACGCTCTCCCATCTCATCACGTATCGTACCGGTTACTGCTTTACCTGTTAGGGCAGCTTTTTTGTACAGCTTTTCCGCATCCAGATTCATCCAGATGCCAAATGGATAAAAACAGGGACTGTTTTCATCAACACCAATATATAAAGAGCCTCCTTCATAATAAATGACCCTGCTGTAAAGCTCTCTGGTCTTTAACTGCGACATCAGATAGCTGTACGCCTCTGATGTATAGTCATATGGATATTCAATCTCATTGAAGGATTCCTGACCAAACAATGCCGTCAGCATATTTCCTTCATCTTCTGTCTGCTTTTCAAAATTGGTCTGAATGGATGACTTATAATAACTGAATGCAATCAGTCCAAAAATGATCAATGCCACCACAATCATCGGAAGTGTCGCCGCAAGCAGCCTTCCGATCACGGTACTGCCGCTTTGTACCAGCTTGATAAACAGTTCACAAACGCCAAATATCAGGAATAAAACAACAATACCGATAATCCAGTTGATGATCAGCTTAAACAGAATGAGAACCGTGGAGTAATGCATCCTATCCACCGTTTCCGTAATGCCGTCTATGGTCTTTACCAGATTAAAGGTTTCGGTATGGGTATTGTAAACAACCGCAGCATAATTCCCGATATTGGTCATGGAAACATTAAGCAGATCCTTTGATGTATAAAGCGAAGAACCGTTTAATGTGGAATTACCGTTTAGGACAGCTTCCTCTGTACCGTCCGTGATGTTCAATTTCACAACATCACCGCTCTCATGTTCACCAAAATATACATAACCGCTTTCCGCATAGGAAATAAATGTCGGATAAAGCAGGGATTCTACTGTTCTGGCCGGATAAATCTCTTTTACAAGTCCATCTGCCTCCGTCGCATGAAATATTTTTCCCGAATCGGATATGTATACAAGATCCTGTCCATTTCCGGCAGCCTTGTAAATCCCCTCTCCTTCCGCTAACTGGTAGGTTCTGGAATTTTTCATATTCAGAGTACCTGACAGATTGGTCCCGTATTCATAATTTCTGCGTACAGCCATTGTTTCGTAAGGATCTGTCGCAATCAGCGTGATCGTATCTTCCGAAACATTGATAAAATGATAAATATAATTTTCATCTTCATTTGTCAGCCGGATCAGCTTTTCAATTTTACCGAAGCCCCCATGAAAATCGATTACCATAAGGTCCTGGCTGCACAGATCTCCTGTATAGGGATTCAGAGTATTTCGCAGGGCAAATACCCGGTCATGATTTCCCGCTCCGATCCCTTCAATGGTATACATTTCATCTCTTTTCACACTGTCAAACCGGATATATTTTTTTATATTTCCACCGGTTGTCACCTGGCCAATGACAATATCACGGTCATCATACCATGCAAGCACACTCATTCCGTTATCCGCATTGGCAATGTCAATAAACTGTGTCATGGGAACTTCTCTTGTAATAACCGCACGGCAGACAGCAAAAAGACCGGATATAAACAATATGGCAAGCAATGTAAATTGTATATATTTTTTCATCTGATTATCCTTCTTACTTATTCTTCATCGCCCAGATATACATCTCCGATGGTCTGAATTCCATAATAGTCAATATTGTTGGCGTTGGCTTTGTTGGCACGCAGCCGGATGCCGATCTGATATGCTGCATAAATCAATGTGACAACCACCAGAATTGTCAAAAAAGTATTGATGGAATTCCGGAACAAAAAATTTCTGACGATCTTATAACGGCTTTTCAGCCACCAGATAAAGCCCCTCATCTCCACCGGTTTATCCGACATGCCCCGGATAGTTGAAATAATCTGTCCAAAGGTTGAAAATCCGGTAGAGGTCAATTTCATATAAAAGATCCTGAGATCATCCGGATACAGCTCCGGGTTATCATATTTTTCCCGGTAATTGATATCCAGAATATGAAAAGCGGTTTGGGCAACCTCCGTGATGTATTCCTCTTTTGTACATTCCTTCCACTGCGCAAAATCCATAAAATAGTTGAGACATACCCCGCCATCCCTATAGATATTGATATTGCGTTCATCAAGCAATAGCAGCCCCACACTTCCGTCTACACCGGCTTCCGCGTATGCCGCAATACAGGAAAGTGCAGCCTCCTTGCATTCTGCAAAGGAATACAGATACACACTTCCCATCACAGAAACCAGACTTTCATGAAAATAATGAAAAACCAGATTTAACTGATCCTCATGGGAAAAAGCACCCACAAAATCCTTATTGCCGAAAAACAATCCGGATGTGTTCATCTGCCCGGCTATCATTTTCCGGAATTTGGCATCCTTTATGGATATCATGGTATAATACACACCTGTATTGTCCTTGAGATCTTTGCAGACATAAATATCATTGATATCATTTTCCAAAACGGTACGGACTGTTTCCAGTTCCATATTTAATGCAAGATACATCTAATTCACCAATTATTCCTCATCGGATTTTTTCTGCGATACAATCATAAATGCATGGGTATAAATTTCCGGATTGCCGATACAGGAAACCTTTACCTCGTAAACGCCTTCCTGTGCCGGTGCGGTATACATTCCGTTGTTGTCTACCTTTCCGCCTTCCGAATCCAAAAGGCTGTATGTAAGCGGCTCTTCTGTCATATTGACAAAAACAGGATTGATATGAACCGTTGCCTTGGGGGGCAGTACAATGGTATCCGGCTGTATCATGATCGTTCCCTGCTTTTTGCTAAGCTTTGCAACCTTCTTTTCCATATCTTCCGTTTTAAACGCATACCAGCGGATCCTTAAGCTGATCTTTCCGGTTTTTACCTTTGGTCTGACACCGACAATAAAGGTTCCTCTCTCCGGAAGCACCTTGACCGCCGTATCAATCTGATAGATTTTTCCATCATCGGCCGATGCAAAAATGGAATTGTCTCCCAAAATGATTTCTTCATAACCGGCCTGATCTTTTGAGCTCTTGTGCAGATACTCGACTCCGACCTCAACATAAACCGGACCGCTTCCAAGCCCATGCATGATCTCTTCGGAGAAAATGGCCTTTCCGACTTCTCCTCCGTTCCCAAGAGACATATCAAAGCTGCCGCTTGCCAGTACATGATCATTGTCCTTCCCGGCTCCGTCCATGGCCTTTGTCTGTACCATCACTGGTCCCTGCTCTGTCTGCGGTACTTTTTTATCCAACAGATAGTCATTTAATTTGTTAATGATCATAAGCTGTTCTGAATTGTATACATATTGTTTAAACGGTGCATCCTCAATATGGTCGATCAGAACATTATTTCCCGAACGGATGAAACCGATCTTACAGACAAAAAGCCTGTCATCATATGCTTCATCGAGTTCCGCATCCATAGTTCCCTTATAACTGTTTTTTAATACACATTCCAGAGCACTTTCACATACGGGCTGGATGGATGTTACAATTTCTTCCTTTTGCAGTCCGATCTCACCATTTTTTGTGATCTGGATATTTTTACTTTTCACGACAATCTCAGTATTGCCAAAAACATATTCTTCCGGTGTCAGAATATAATCACAGACTGTTTTCATCCCATAATCCTGATTAATATTCTCCGCAGCCACATGAATTTCGTGCTCCACAAAGCCTTCCGTCTGTAAATCATAGGTGACAGAAAAGACATCCGATGAATAACTGAGCTTTTCCATTTCCAGTCTGAGCCTTACATTTTTACCTTTTACGGCATAAGCCGGTACAATCTGTGTTACCCGGATATCTTCATCCTGATAAAGAACACTTTTGTGTAAAAATAAATCTTCTTTTTTCTCTTTATAAACACAATCTGCTTCATCCAGAAGATACAGTTTATAGCCTTCTCTGATATTGTTAAACTTTTTATTTTCATCATTTCCGTTATCATCGGCTAACGTCGAATAAACCGGATCCACACTTTCCTCACAGTAAGCAATTCCAAGATAGGCACAGTTGCTTTTCAAAGTATCAAAGCCCTCAATCGTGGAAATTTTCACAACCTGTGTGGCAGGTACGACAATTTCCCGTCCGGAGCCATCCAATGCCAGACCGGATTGCAAAATAACCGATAGGTCATCCACCGATACAACATCCAGGCCATATACAATCCCGCTTCCGTGCAAAGTCCTGTTGAGCAGTCTTCTTTTGTCATTGAAATATCCCTGCTCTGCCTGGAAATCCTTTGATGTCAGCAGCTTTCCGTAATAATAATGATTTCTTTCAAATGAATAATACTTCCGATTTAGCATACAGTTTCTCCCTTTCCTTCATCACACATTTTGTTTTTTCCGGTTGTTATTCTTCCATATTCTGTCTTGTTTTCTTTTTTCTATTGCCTCTGATAAAAACAATTCCTCCACCGGCTACAAGAAGCAGTGCAGCCGCAATCGCCACAGTTCTTATCACAGTCTCATTTTTTGTCTGCACCTGATCAATTGGAGCAATAATGGCATACATGCCCATTCTCTTTATATTGGCATATGCAACACCGTTGGAACGCCTGGTTTCGTAGACATGAATGGTTCCATCATCCTGAAGTTCTACGATTTTTATGATTGCATTCTCATACTCAGACGGAATGGTTAATCCAAGCTCGGCCTCTCCATCCGGCTCAACCTCAATACCGTCTACCTCAAGTGACACATCATAGCTCTGTACGATGTTGTAGGATTCATCTACCAGCTGTTTTACCAGATTGACCGACGTCTGGGAGCTCTGTACCGCGGATAAAACAAGCTTTGCATTGTCATCTATCACACCACCGTCCGCAGATAAAACAGCTCCGTAATTAATATTCCTGATAATAAAATCCGAATGGGACGGCCCTTCATCCGTTCCGGCGTAAGTACGCCTGCTGATGAGACGCCCGGATGTATCCTGTACATATCCGCTGTCACCCTTTTCTTCTGCTGTAACAACAACCGGCTCCCTGACCGTGTACCGGGCTGTGACAACATCCGATGCCTGCATATTGTCCTTTACCGCAATAAGCTTGATCGTCATTGCCTTATTGACTACTATCGGTTCTGTATAAATACTCAGGTTATTTTTATCCTTTAAATCCGGATCTGTTCCGTTTGTTGTGTAGTACATCGTGACATTTTTCGTTTTACAGCTGAAGATCACCGACGTACCAAGCTCCAGTTCCCCATTTTCATGTGATACTGACGGGGTCGCCACCTTGTCTGCAAATGTATATTGAAAGGAAGCAATATCACTTGTGTCCTTATCATCGGATACTGCAATGGCACGCAGCATCATAGCTTTGGTGATTTCAATCGGTTTGGTATATAAAATACTTGATTCGCCCGGATCGGAGCCATCTGTCGTATAATAGATTTTTCCGTCTTCGGCATTTAAAACAATCTGGCTTTCCGTTGTAAAAACCGCACCATCCGGCACACTGCTTACCGGAGCTTTCAGCTTTTCCATAATGACATACCGGAATGTCCCGGTTGCCGTCGTACGTGTAGATCCCTTCGCTATGGCAATCGCCTTCAATACCACGGTATCTCCCGGCTCGCCGGAAATCGTAACCCTGCTTCCCTGGCTGCTGGCTGTCGTCGGATTGGAACCATCTGTTGTATAATAGATTGCAGCATCCGATACATCGGTATTTAAGGTAACAATATCTCCATTTTTCACAGTACTTCCATCTTCTACATCTGCATAAATACCCCCTGCATAATTACTGATGGTGTATACAAACATGGCAGGCGGACTGTCATTGTAATCCTCTTTGGAGGCATATGCCTTGACCGTGATCATAGTGCCGATGTCACCATTTAACGGAACCACATTACCAATTGCAACCATGTTGTTTTGGGCATCTGACGGATTGGATCCGTCAGTCGTATAATGAATGGTAGCTCCTTCTGTTGCGGACAGTGTCAGTGTCGTTCCGGGCGGAACAACAGAGCCGCTTGCAATAGATGCCGTCGGTGCCGCAAGATCTGACATAAGTCCATACCTGAACACCGCTACTGTACTGTACATATCCTGATAATATGCAACCGCCTTTATGATTGTATTGGATTTGATCACAATCGGATTGTCATCCGAAAACATCATATCGGCAGAGGTCGGATCCTTGGGCTCCTCCCCCGTTGTACTGACGGTATAAAAAATACTTGCCCCACTTGTTGAGCATTTTAAATACACAGAGGTATTATTTGCCACATTTCCTTCAATTGGATTGGCATAAGGAGCATTGATGGCACTTGGATAGGTATAAGAAAAATTTGCTATTGTTCCATAGGACCATTTTCCATTTGTGGCTAATGCCCGTATGGTAAACATATTTCCTACCGGTGACGGCACCACAATTCCCGATGCGGAATATTGCATTGTAGTCCCCTGTACCTCTCCATCTGTCCCAACAGAAGGCTCTGAGCCGTCCGTCGTGTAATAAATCGTATATTTATTCTGATCTTCTGCGCAGGTGATTTCTTTTGTCCCTGCATCTAAAGTATATTTTCCAACATAAAGCTTTATTACATCACCTTTTTTAACCTCAGTCATCGCCGTATCCGCGGTTGTCGGATAGGCTGTTATTGCAGGTAATGCTTCCTCTTCATGTACCTTAAACAAAAAGGTCTGGGTACGTTCCACACAAATTGTGTTCTGCTTTTCATCAACCGCCACACCGGTGATCCGCAATGTAAAGCTATCACCAAAATTGGCAATATCCGGTGTAACAGTGACAGAGCCTCCGGATGATGACAAAAGTCCGGTCGAGCTGCCGTCGGCTTCCATAACCTTGGATGAGGTATTAAAACGATACTGCGGCAGACTTCCGTCCAGGGTATAAAAATATTTTGTTTCTCCATAATGGGTGCTTCCTGACGGTACGATCCGGATCGCAGCCGCCATATCAACGGTCTGTTCCACATTTTCTTTTACTGCTGTACCCGAATATGTCACAGAAACCTTCCCCGTATACTGTCTTGGATAATATCCGAGTGAAATGGTATCTACATCTCTTGCCACATAGGCTGTGTCTTCATATGAGATGGGCAGGACATTGAGCTTAAAAGTTCCCTGTCCCCTTATACTTTCCGGTATGGTAATTGTTTCATTGCCACTTCCGCTGCCACAGTTCCATACCTTTACGTTGGAGTTGCAGTAATACCAGAGATTGGAAGAGTCAGCCTGTTTATATCCTATATAATTGCGGTTGTTCATGGAAACAACAGTAAACTTATTGGCATACACCTTTCCTGCCGCCGCATTCAGCTCAGCGATCAGATTATTATCCTTAACATATGTAAGCCCCGGTGAAACAGATGCCTGTGTCGTATAAAGGATCAGTGCATTGCTCACGGTACTGTTCCCTATTACGGCATTCAGAAATACGGTATCTCCGACATCGGCCTCCGTTGCATTGTCTGCACCATTTTCTCTTCCGGCAATGATATTTTCTTCTGCGACACCGGTCAGGCTGGTTGCGGTAACCTTTGCCGTAACCCGGATGTTATTATTGGCCGCAGACAATGGCAGAAATCCCCGTCCCATACTGAACAGGACAGTCATACCCAATACCCCGGTTAATACAGCTGCTAAAAGGAAGCGTCTGTGCTTCGGTATTTTTTTGTGGATTTGTTTTTTCAGATTATCTGAAAGTTTCATTTAGAGTTCTCCATCTGAATTATATTGATCCTGCTTCTTTTGTATCCTTCGTATTCTCCTGCGTTTCTCCACGCGATAAACGGAAACAACAACATAAACCACTACAAACAGGACACTGTAGCCAATGATAATAAATACTACATATATCCACTGGAATGAAAATTTATGTTCATCCGATAAATCCACTCCAACCAGTGCATAACGGCTGAAGTGATCTGTTTTGGCATATGCCATCTGACCGTCACGTCTGGTTTCAAGCTTTTGTATTGATCCATCATCAGCAATATAGATCATACAGATAACGGCACTTTCAAGCTCCTTTGGAATCGGCAGACCGATTTCTACCGTACCCTGTGGCTCAATTTCATTTTCTCCATCGCGCAAAGACAGATCGTATACCGATATCACTCCATATTCATTGCCAAAAATGGTCTTGATATTATCATTTAAACCGGCATTGCTGTTGACCTTTACAACTCTCAAATTAACATTTCCCGGAATGACATTTCTTTTAGCGGATATCACTGCATGATAGTCGTAATCGGCCAGAACCACATCGGTAAACGCCGTTCCGGAAAAATCAAACTCTTCACGCCGGTCTGAAAGCCCCGAAGCATCTGTATCATGCAGGCTCTTTTCCTGCTCCTCTGCCAGCAATCTTGCTTTTTCCTCAACTGCCGGTATTTTATTGACCACATACTCGAGCTCTAAAACATTACTTAACTGATACCCTTCTTTATATCCGACTGCCTTGATCGTAACATTACGGTTTATGGAAATACCTTCTGTTGTATATACAAGAAGCTTATCCAGATTCTGCAACGTGGGCTTTGTACCGTCCGTTGAATAGTAAATGGTAATATCATCAGACTTGTCATCTTCTACCGAAAGGTGGATGATGGTTGCCGGTTCCAGCAATCCGGATGCGGTATCGGAAACCGGTGTTGCTGCCTTTCCGGCTGCATCATATGTAAATTCCGCTATCTCCGATGTCTCCCCATCCTCGGAAATAACAATGGCCTTTAACCGCATTCCCTTTGTTACCTTAATCGGCTCCGTATATAAATTGGAATTGACCGTAGGATCCTCCCCATTGGTCGTATAATATATTTTTCCTTCCCCGGCGGTCAGCGTAACCTTGGTAGCGCTTGTAAGCACACCGCCGGACGGGGTGGCACTTACCTTTGCCAGTCGTTTTTTCAGCTTGTAGCTAAACAATGCATATGCTTTGGTCTCACCACCCTGCGCAATCGCAACCGCCTTTACGGTAACAGTTGTTCCGGGCTCTGCATCCAGTCTGACACTATTTCCGCTCTTACTTGCGGCAGTCGGGTTGGATCCGTCTGTCGTATAATGGATCACGGCATCACTGACATCCGAGATCAGGTTAACAATGGACCCTGCCGTTACCTCAGACCCGGATGGCGGATCCGCGGTAATACCACCTGAAAACTGGCTGATCGTATAAGTAAATGTAGCTTCATCACTGTCTGTTTTTCCATTTAGGGATGCATAAGCCTTGATCGTCACAAGATCTCCCGAATTTCCATCCAGGATCACGGAATTTCCGATCATAACAGACTTGTTGTCCGGATCTTTCGGACTGGTATTGTCCGTCGTATAAAAAATAGTAGCTCCCTCTGCTGCAGACAAGGTCACAATAGCACCTCTTGTAGAAACAGATCCCGAAGTCAGGGAGGCTGTAGGTGCCGCCAGTTTTCCCGAAACAGTATAATTTAGGGAAACTGCCTTACTCGCAATGGTATTTTTTACGGCAATCGCTTTTATTCTGATATCCTTGGAAACTGTAATGCCCAACTCTTTATCGTAGGTCATGCTGGAAACGGTCGGATCTTCCGGCTCACTTCCGTCACTTGTCATGGTGTAATAAATCACAGCACCCTCCGTGGCAGAAGAAAGTCTGATCACCGTTCCTCTTGAAACCTCTCCGGATGCGATATTGGCAACCGGATTCTGCACCTTGCCGGGGTATTCAAACTGAAGAATACTCTGTTCACTCATATTCATACCCTTTTTAACGGCAACGGCATAAATCGTAAACTTCGCAGTTTCATCCTCTCCCTTTGCAGGCATTTTGATACCATCCGTTGAGTTGTACAAAAATGTAGTATTTTTGGAATCCTCCGGTATCTCAAAGCTGCCGTCTGCATTCTTATTCAATTTTACATTTCCTGTGAGACTGTAATAAATATCCACACCTGCTGTTGCTGACACCAATAGGATCTTCTCTCCCGGAACAACCACAGGTAATGCCGTCGCACTGCCGGCCGGCACACTGGTTACAACCGCCGCCTTTCCCGGTTCTGTAATATCATAGCTTTTAGAAGCAATGGGACTAACCAGTGATTTTTCAGTAATGGCAACTGCACATATATTGATTTTCTGATCTCCTGTTACCGTAATCCCTTTTGCGGCATCATATTTATATACATCCTTGGGAAGTCCGGCTTCATTCATTCCATATGTCACACTCTGTAAGTCGGCAAGCTGACTCTTTGTAAAGTCACCGCCTGTCTGATCTGCCATATAGTAAATCTCCGAATTCAACGAAAGATTCTTGAGATATACTTTGGAAAATCTGGCAATCGCACTGTCCGTCGGTTCAAAAGTGACAGCCTCCGCTGCCTGAACCGGAGTCACGGAATAATAAAATGTACTATCCCTGCTTGGCAAATATCCATTCCGGAAAGCAATAACGGTAACCGTTCTCTGAACGGTACTTCCTGTCTGATTTGGAAGTGAAATTCCTTCATCGGTATAAATCGATCCATTTTCGATGACAAACCATCTTCCGGCGCATCCCACATAAACATTCTTGCCTTCCGCTACCATGACCGGTGTATTTTTCCCGACAGACGGATTAGCCTGTTCTAACCGTTTTTGAGTTGCATCATCCACCATATTGCAGGTAAGTGTATCCTGATCGACAGCATATACATATACCTGATCATCCTCTTTTACCACATAGGCATTATCACCTGTTCCAATGCTTTTTGCTGTATGCTGTGATGTACCGGCCGAAGGAATCAGGGTCGGCGCACCGACCTGTGTCGGCATCTGATAATCAAACTCAAAGATTCTGCTGCCGCATATTTCATCTCCATAAAACTGAAGATATACATAGATTGCTGCATTAGACCCTGCATACTGCAGACAGTCCAGAGGAATTGTTTTTCCATTAAGACCGGAAGCATCTCCTTCAATCGTACCTGCTGCAATAATGTCACTTCCAACAGAAAGATTGGGATCTGTACCAAGTCCCTTAAGCGTGGTCAGCGAAGCAACCGGTGTCGTACGGATAACATACCGGATACCTTTCAGTGCAAAGACAGGATCAAAACCATTTTGTGCAGATGCATAAGCATAGGAATTGTTGACCTCCTGTACGTTGGTATCTGTCTGAATCGTCAGAACATCATCTCTCCACAAAGTATTGGCATTGGCTGATAAAGACATCTGGTCCCAGTCACGGATAATATGGATTTCATAGGTTATTAAAGACGGTTTACGGTATTTTCTGGTTCGTACCACAGAAAGATACACGGTACTGCCTTCTGCATAACCTGTCAGGGAAATTTCCTGACCGCCTGACGAAATATTTGTGCCATTATTGATAATTTCCTGTTTTACCTCATCCGTATCGGACGGGCGAGAGGTATCAATTCGGTAATAATACCGGAAGGCTTCTGTAAGTCCTGATCCTTTTCCGGAATCATGATCATAAGGCTTTATACAAAGTGTATAGCTGTTTATAAAGTTGTAAGAAACCGCCGGATCCATTTCATGGGAAACCGTGTCGAGCTTCTGTGTATTGCCGATAACCTGTCTGTCTGTTGCATACAGCCTGGCATCCATAACCGCCGTTTTTACCGGCTCTCTGTCTGTCATCGAGTATTCATATGCCGTCAAAGTACTGTCCGGCGCTATTTTGATCAAAGGATAAATATATCCGTTTACAACCCAAAAGCCTTCATAGCTGACGGTATCTGCATCAAATAAGATATAGGCCGATTTTTTTGCCAAAGAAGCATCTGTCGTATAATCGGCAGCCTCTGTATATGCATCATCCGATCCCGCAATACGGTAAAACAGTCTCGTCGCATCCTCACATACTGCTGTATCTGCTTCCTCCCCACTGATATACGGACTGATATAGTCATTGTCCGGATCATCCTCTTTGCGGACAGCCTTTTGCAAAGCACCATACTGATACTCGGTGGTAACCAGCTTGTATTTCTTTGCGAAATCCGCACCTGTTACATAATACTGATGTCCGTCACAAAAAGTTGCCTGTGTGATTTCCATCCAGGAGCTTTTATAGGTACGACCGTCGACATTGGAAACCGGCGAAATACTGATATCCATTAGCTTCATGTCAGCATCTGCATTGATATTTTCTTTATAGGTGTATCTGGTCGACTCGCCTCCGATAATCGTCATATAACGGTAATCCATGGCAATACTGATATCATTCCTTCTCTTTAAGGATGCCAGGATCACATCAACTGCAGGCTTGGTACTATCCGGATTTTTCAGCTCACCGATAACAAGGTCATCGGTATTGATATCTGTGCAAAGCCAGTTCATCACAAGACGGTATGTATTTCCGCCGTCCTTTGATAAATAACGTACTCCGTAATCTTTTTTACAAACCTCTTCCCCACTTCCTCCGGGTTTGAAGTCTTCCGGATTATACGACACAAGCGAGATTGTTTCGCTTCCGTTCTGATAAGATGCTCCCCGAATAGTTTTTATCGTAGCATCCCCATCCAAAGAAATACGATCTCCAACCAATGGATGACCACCACTGACTTGCCGGTTGCCACTCATAAAACAGTTTTTGATCTGCAAAGCAGACGCACTGTCTCCACTTCCGATCAGAGTTCCTGCAAAAGCACCGGAACCGGATGCATGGATATTGTCTGAATCGATCACTGATTTTTGCAGCGTGACCGTTCCGCTTTTAAGTCCTCCAAGAAGTCCTCCTGCCGATATCCTGCCTTTATAGGCATTGTCTGCATTGACGTTAACCGCCGAAGCCAGCTCTATGCCTTCATAGGTAGAAGGAACAGCCAGATATCCACATAAACCACCTGCAGAAACCTCCGGATCGATCTGTAATGTCACCGAAGCATCTGTATAAGTACCGGATTCTGTATATTTTTTTCCATTGGTGATTGCAGGCATGGATGTCCCACCGGTAGGAATCGCATCCACATTCTCTGCAGCAGCACTCTTTTCTACCTTATATTTTGAAACACTGGTATCAAGAACTGCTGACGTTTTGGTGTAGGAACAATCCTCATAGTTATCAATCTTTGTCTGTAACAGCCCTTCTGCTGTTTTTCCTTTGATATCAAAGATTACCTCTCCCGCTGACGTACCGGCGCTTAAGCTGATATTGAAAATGGATGCTCCGTTATCCTTACCGGCTAAAACACCGGTATATATTTTTGAGGGCAGCCCGGTCAGCGCATCATCAGCCAATACACAGTTCACTTTATTCTGATCCACCGTATACACATAAGAGACCGGTTGTCCCTGCAGGGTGCCCGCCTTGACCTTGGTTACTGTTCCGGTCGTCTTTTTCAGTATATATTCATCATATTCATAGATAACCGCCTGCCGGCTGTCGGTCCTCTTATAGTACTGTATATAAGGAGTGATCGTGATCTGAATATCTTTTTTGTTAATATCATGGATCGTATAGGATTTCTTATCTTTGTCTGAATATCCGGTACCGGCAGCGGCACTGTTATCCAAAGCTGCTGTCCCATATGTGTCAGTCCGGTTATTAAGCTGATACTCATTGAGTTTGCTTACAGAGTCACAATTATACTTGTTATCTGTCAGATTTTCCCACCATACAGGCGAAAAATCCGGTACAACAGCAACTGTTGCCGAAGTATCAGCATCTTCAAAGCTATTCTTACTCCATAAGTCGGATTTGACATCCGGAATTTCTGTATTCAGAAGATTTCCTTCTTTTTCAATCTGGCTTACCGTTCCTGCCTCACCGGAAGACGCATCCCATGAAAGCGAAATATTCTTTTCATTCAGCATTGTGCCTACGTTTTTTCCATTATTGGGATCTGAGGAATCAGAGGACTGGATCGTTGCAGCCAGTATTTTATTCAGATCATTTTCAGAAATACTCTTCCCGTCTCCGGCCGTGACAAGAACCTTGTATCTGGTCTCCTGATGGGCATTTTGTGTCACTTCCTTGGTGATCGTTTTTTTGGCCGTAATATAATCATAAACACCGGCGTTTGTATCCGTATTTGAATCCTGATTGTCAATCAATGTGACAGGATCGGATACCGTTGCGGTTGTATCACTTTTTAATGTCAGATCAGAATCCGCAACATCAACGACACTTTCCGCAGCACCGATATCTGCCCCGGTTTCAATCTGCATAGAAGGATTCTCTACATTGATGATCAGATCATGCACCTTCGCGCCGGATGAAAGTGTTCCAAATAAAAAGCCAAAGCTGTTTTCCTCATTCAGAGCCTGAACTACAGATGTGGTGGCAGGAAGTGTGATCTGGTAGCCGTTTCCATCCAGTTCTCCCTGAAAAGTTCCTGTTGCATAATTCTGATAAGTAAAGCTTCCATCTGCACCTTGGGCATCTCTCAATTTGTATGCAACCGATAAATTTCCGGAAAGCTCAATATCATTGGCCAACTTGAATTTCATACCGGGATCATTGTAGGAAGCCAATCCGCCGAAATTGATCAGCTCATACAGCTGATATTCATTTTTGATCAGGTAATACCCGCCCTCACGCTCATAGATCTGTGCAAGCGGTGCCTCCCCGCTGCTGTTTTTAACCTCATCGCTGACACCGAGTACAGTCTGATAGGCACCATCAAACGGGCGGTCCACAAGCTGATATGCAGCACTTACATAAACCATTGCCACAACAGAACAGACTATGACCGCCAAAATACCACTACCGGCAATCACAGCTCTTTTCTTATCCTGTTTCAGCTTCTCTATGCAGTTTGTAAAAAACACGTGCAATGCTTTCATATGTTTCATCCTGACTAATGATTGTTATTTAGGATCTATTCAGAGCAGTATGCCCGAAACAGATCTGTCTGAGCCTTTGAAAGACTTTTTCCCACCTTGGCATATTCATTGGACACAGCCTGTAATATATGCTTCATACTGATGGGTTCACTTTTTGCCATTGCCATATAGGCACTGTGCAGGGCAGCGTTTTTAATTGCCGCTCCCGATAATTCAAACGCCTGGGAAAGAGCCAGTGCATCAAAATCATCATTGATTTCTGCTTCCTTTGGAAAGATGCTTTCCCAAAGCTGTCTTCTCAATTCGACATCCGGCAACGGAAAATGGACCATATAAGATATCCTGCGCCGGAATGCTTCATCAAAATTTTGAAGAAGATTGGTCGCCAGTATGGATACTCCGTTATATTGCTCTATCCGCTGCAGCAGATATGCAGTCTCTGCATTGGAATAACGGTCCTGGGCATCCGATACATCACTTCTTTTGGAAAAGACCGCATCTGCCTCATCAAACAAAAGTACACATTCTTTCTTTTCTGCGGCATCAAAGACCTTTCCGATATTTTTTTGTGTTTCTCCAATATATTTACTGATCAGCTGGGATAAATCCACCCGGTAAAGCGGCATCCCAAGCGCATTGGCCATTACTCCGGCCGCCATCGTTTTGCCGGTTCCCGGAGCTCCGTAAAACAAAATACTCATACCGTTTCCATAACTGTATTTTGAGGAAAATCCCCATTCCGAAAGCACTCGCGCCCGGACTGAGATCATATCGCAGATATCCCTAAGCTGCCCGGACTGATACGCCGGAAGCTTCAGATCCTCAAAGCCAAGTCTGGTTTTTAATACATTCATCCATACCAGACTTTCACCTGTTTTTTCCCGGTCATCCATATGGACCGTACGGTACAGGTAACCGGTATCCTTGAGTGGAAGCTTCTGCAGGTCGATCACAACCGCAGTTACCGATAAATATCCGGAAAGCCGGTTGAGCAGAGAATAATCGGCATACTGCATATCCACACATACAAAAGCCCCATACAGCATGGCACATTCGATAAGCTCCAACTGCTCCCGCTGAGAATAACGGTATCCTGTGATACATACCCACAAAACCGGCATCCCGATATCGGACAGAACCATCTCCAGGATACGGTATCCTGCATTTTCATCCTCTCCATCCAGAACCAGAGCTTCCGGATTTTCAGGCGGTTGCTGCATGACCCTCTTTATAAAGGTCCTTGCCTGTTCCATGGCAAGACCGGATACACTGCTTTTTACTTCCTCCAAAAAATGAAAATCCATTCCTTCCGGAAGTACCGGCTTTCTTCCTTCGATAAAAGAAACAAAAACCGGAGACAGGAAAAGCCGATCATCCTTTTGTACAAAACAAAGCGCCGGACTTTTCCGGTAGGAGCTTACAAGATTAACAGATAAAATCCTGTACGCTTCACTTATATGCAGCGGCATCCCCGTCTGCAGTCTGACATATAGCAAAACAACTGCCAGCAGCTTTTCTTCATCGGATAATTCCAGAATACGGAATGCTTCCGCAGCATAGAAAAATCCCATTTCTTCTGTTGCGCCATCTAAAATATCCTGCAGCTCCTCTATCCACAATATGTAATTTTCTTCCAGTACATGCAGATTTTCATAAACCTTTTTTCCAAGGCATATCAATCGTACATTGTTTTTTTCCAAAATTTCCATTATAGTTTTTCGAAGGCTTCCTTTACCTCTTCATATATCATTCCAAAGTTAATAATGGTTTCACCGACAACCCCTTCATCAAAGGGCGCATCATCAGCAGATGCAATAAGTGCTTTATACTGTATCTGACAAGTCTCATCCCCGTCCTCTTTTGAATAAAAGAAGCTGCCTGTAAATGCTTTTCTGTTCCATTCATTTAAAAGCTTCAATATCGAAAGTTCATCCTTATCCTCAAGTTCTGCCGGGATTTGTGTATAAAGCATTAAATACTTGGTATAAACCTCTTCCTCCGGCAGCTGTATGATACGGCCGATCAAAACCCGTTCCAGTTCTTCCATGGTCTGTGCCGGTCCATCCTTTCCAGGAAATTCGACAAGCAGAAGCTTATCTTCACCTTCCTCCGCGGCATCTATAACCTCGGCAGATAGATCGATATCATTTAAAAAAGCCGCCAGACTTTCCAATTCATTCTGTTTTTGCTGTAATGTCAGAAATGCCATGCTGTTTTCCTTTCCTGATTAATTTCCTTCCTGCGAAAATGCAGCAGACAGGGAGGCTATGATCTCTTCGCGTGACTCCGCACTCCGGATGCTTGAAACCTTCATATCTGATCCGCGTCTTACACCGACAATATAGTCAAAATCATTTTTAACCTTGGAAATCACGTAGTCCTTTGTATCCGGGCCTGCTTTCTCATCTGAACCGGTGATCCAGTTTTCGTTTTCCTTCATGATAGAAGCTAACACATCCATTTTTTCATAAAGTGCCGTTCCCATTTCATTGCGGACATAGGCCTTGTTCTTTCCTCTCTGGGAATGCTTCTCCAGTCTGGAATTGACCAGACCTCCTGCCTTTTTGCTCACCTCAGCCAGACCTGCCACTGTTTTGATAACAGTACTTGTGATTACCAGTCCACCGCCTCCGGCAGCACCCACACCGGTTGCGGCGCAGATCTCTCCCGAAAGCTTTATAACATTTCCCGCAAGCTTTGCAGTACTGTTTACACTGTCAAAGCCATTGGATCGAATCTTCAGGTTCTGACGGTGAGCCAGTTCATTTTCAACCTCATATTCATTCAGGATATCCAGGGCTTCCATTGCATGTATCTTGCTTTTGTATGCGGCATTATAGGCAGCCGGCTGCGCTCCGGCCGGATTATTCTGTGCCTTCTCGCGTTCTTCTTTTTTTACTCTCCACATATGCTCTGCCAGTTTTTGATTGACAGCCGAAAAACCGGTTGCGGCATTTTCTTTATGTTTGCGGTGTAAAAAACCGGTATCTACCCTGTTCATAAAACGGGTGATCGCATTGCGTCCCTGATATTGGTTGGCCGCAACTTCCTCATCACTCTTGGCAATCTGCATCTGTGCGCCGACCTTACTAAGAAGCTCCCGCCGTTTGTTCAGGATGCCCTTTTGGGAAAAATCATCCAGCGTAAACAATGCAGCATCCGCTTTACTCTCTTCTCTTTTTTCCAGTTTTTCTCTTTTATTTTTCAGGCGGTTTTTCAGCTTTACCATCGAATCGGACACCACCATCCGGTACTTTCCGGCAAAAAACACCTCCATGGAAGCCTTTGCAACTCCCCCTGCATTCTGCAGGAGTGAAATACAGGTTCCCAAAAACGGAACCATGCTGATAAACGGTCCGGTTCCATCAACAATGCCACCGATCAGATCCAGAAATTTTTCAAAACCGCCCCTGATCCGTAATACTTTTTCCTGTCTGTCCATCAAAGCCTTGTTTTTTACTACGGAAACAATTTCCATGATTATCTCTATGATCGTCTTTACCACATTAAAAGCAGCAAGCCCACAGCCAAGTCCCTCTGAAACACCAAATTCCAGCCCCTGAATTTTGGGCGGATCGGCATTGATCTTATTGCAATTTTTTAATTCCGCAAGCTTCTTATCAAGGCTTTTCCGATCCGATACACAATCTTTAATATCCGAATAATTTGAGAATATGCTGGAAGTCCATTCTTCAATCTTTAAAAGGAAGCCCCCAACCTTTTGACCAATGGAAAGTCCTCTTTTGATATTTTGTCTGGCCTTCTCATGCTTTTTAGGTGTCGTCTGAGCCTGCTTAAGGGCCTGTACTTCTTTCTCTAAATCCGCCTCTTTGTTTTCTTCCTGCTGTTTTCTTAAATTTTCTTTTCCGCCTTCATCCTGCTCTTGATCAAGTGCCTGCTGATTTTTCTGCTGCAGAGAATCCATCGCCCGCGCATACAGTTCACGTCTTGCATTGCCGACTTCACCGACATGCATGACCATGTCATAAACACTCTTATGATTTTTTACCAGTTCGCGTACTTCCTGCTTTGTGGCAAATTTCCGGCTTACCACTTCGGACAGATCACCAATATCTTTTGCAACCTGTTCAGACGGAGCTGCTCCCATGATCTTTTGCCGGTCCTCTTTATCAAAAGCATCGGCAACCGCTTCGTCCTCCGATTTCACATTGGATTCCATCTGTGTCACCGCATCAATCAGCGAATGTTTATTTTTGGCTTTTTTCCATTCATCCATTTTGCTTCTGCACTCAGCATAAAAGCTGTTGCGGACTGACACACGGTGTTTCACTCTTTTTTCCTGTTCCGGTGTTTTTCCCCCGCCGGCTGCCGTGGCACTACTCTGACCGGTCGTACTCTCTGCGACCTTAGAAGCCTCCTGTGACGGACGCAAAGCTGTCTTTTGCTGTTGACCGGAACCTTTTGTAGTTGTTCTTCCAAACAGTTTCCTAAACAATCCCTGTTCCTTTTGTGGTTGTTGTGTCTTCTGCTGTGTCTGTTGTAGTGGCATATTATCACTTCCCCTTTATAAAGTCCTTAATCTATGTCCTCAACCAGATCATAATAACCGCCAAAATCCGATGCGATCATATTCTTTCCGATTTTACTGTTTTCCCTCTTCATAGCCTTAAAAATATCTGTCATTTCAACAGCCCGCTTTTCGGGAGCCGCACAAAAAGCGGCAGCCAGAGCAATATTTTTGATCTGACTTCCGGTCAGCTTAAACTGTGATGCCAGAAATACATAATCGAGATCTTCGACCGGCAGCTGTTTGGGAAAAACATGCTCCCAGATTTCCAGTCTCTGATCCACATCCGGAAACGGAAATTCAATGACAAATTGAAATCTTCTCATAAATGCAGCATCAAAGTTCTGAAGCAGATTGGTCGCCAGTATAATGACCCCTTCGTATTCTTCGATTTTCTGTAACAGATAGGCTGTGCTTGCATTTGCATATTTATCCTGGGAATCCTTTACTTCAGAACGCTTGCCAAACAATACATCAGCCTCATCAAAAAATAAAACGCTCTGACTCTTTCTGCCCTGCTCAAAAATCTCACCAAGCTTTTTTTCAGATTCTCCGACATATTTTGACATGACCTTCGCCATATCAACCTTGTAAAGTTCCAGTCCCAGCTCCTTTGCAAGCACCTGTGCTCCCATCGTCTTTCCGGTTCCCGGCGGTCCGTAAAAGATCATGCTTGTTCCTTTTCCATAAGCAATCTTTTTGTGAAATCCCCATTCATCAAACACCTGTGTCCAATAACGAACTCTGTTGACCGCATCCCGTAAAAGGCGCTTTTGTGCAGCCGGAAGTACCAGATCTTCAAAATTATGGATGGTACTGATCTTGACGGCATCCTTCTTTAAGGTGTGGCCAAGCTGCCTGTGGCAGGCTTCATTTAACATATCAAAATCCGTTTTATCCAGAGCCTCTCCCTGCATCTGTAAAACGGCATCTTCAACACTGTTTTTGATTGAACCCGGTGTCAGAACATATCGCGCGGGAAAGATATCCAGATATTGTATGAGTTCTTTTTCATCAATTCCCAGCTCTTTTTGCCATTTTTTTAAATAAAATTCCCAGATCACCGATCTTTCCGCTGCAGAGTTTTTATCAAGTTGGATCTGTATGATTTTATAGTCGGTACGCGACAGCCTGTCAGACAGTCTGTCCAAACCTTCTGAGAGAGTAAATCCAAAAAAATCAAAATACTGTTCCATCTGCCATTCTACAGACTCTAAAGCGGCAAAGCTCTCATCGGAGTCATCAAAATCCGTAAATGCCACAAATGCATCTCCCTGTAACAGGGCCTCCAATGCAATTTCCCTTATGTATTCCTCCATATTTCCTGTTTTCAGCTCAGCGGTAAATCTGGCACTGTCAATCATCATAATCGGCCTGCGCTTTTCCCGGCAGTATTCTCTAAGCAGCGTTTTCCTGCCACTTCCCGTTTCTCCTGTCAAAAACAGGATCTCTTTGGGTGCTAAGTCTTCACACATCCGATCTATTCTGACAAGCAGATCTTTTTTTATGGGCAATGCCTGCGCTTCCCTTTTCGGATAACAGATCGTCATAAAATCCTGTAAATGTGTATTCGGGCTTCCGATATCCCATAAAAAAGGAACTACACGTTCCGACAGCTGAAGCCCAAGATGCAGACCGGGCTGTCTGTTTGCAGAAAATTCACCGGTAAACAAAAGGGAAAATCCCTGAAAACGCTCCACAAAATGCCGGCTCCAAAACTTTCTTTCAACCGGATCCAGCGTAAAGATACGTATCACAAGCTCCGGGGTCGGATATTCCATATCATAGTCATCCGATAAAAGTGCAAAAATTCTTTTAAAATCAGAGCTATAGGATGCCGCAAATGAAAATAAAACCAGCAGCTTTTCAAATGTATCCAGCCCAAATAACCGGAACAAATAATAAACCGGAATCATGTGACCGTTTTCTATTTGCCCAATCCCCTCTTCTTCTATCTGCTCCAGACGGGATAAAAGAAATGTCATCTGTTGCTGATACTGCAGCATCGTTTCTTTTGTAAATCCGCATTCACCTATTCTGTTTAATTCTTCCCGATAATTGATCTTATCCCGTATCCGGCTGATACTGCCATTTTCGGCTAACACCACTGCATGATCCGAATATAACTGCAGCATATCCTTCAAAACCTGAAAAATACGATCATATGTAATTTCCAAAAACAGATCATTATCAGCTATTTTCATCCTGGTTGTCATCTTCTCCATGATCCTGTATCATTTCTTCACTCTGTCTGGCCTGGTTTCGCCGATCCCTGTAATACTCAAACATTTCATGCTTTTGGATATCCATGGCATAATTGATTTTTCGTAGAAAGAGACGGCTTTGATTCTCTTTACGATATAATAAAGCCTGCAAAAGATTTTCTTTCTGCATTCCATAAAGCTGTTTTTTGTAAAGGACTGCATTTTCTGAATGATGGCCCTTTCTTGACTGCTCTGCAATCTGATGCCTGAGCTCCATCTGTTCTTTCCGAAGGTTCCTTAACCGGAGCAATTCATCGGATTTCTGAAAAAACGGCATAGCTTTTTTTAACGCATCCATATTTATTCGGTTGTAATAGGGATTTATGGACTGCTCCGTCCAGGGCTTTGCCTCTGCTTTTTCGATCAGAACGGAGGCGTTGGGACTGTATTTGGAAATATATCCCCGATTTTCATTCTGTCCTTTCAGCAGCGTTTTCATCTGATATTCTGCCATTTCTTTCTGATAACGGCTGCTGATTGTGTCATATCGGGAAGTTTTCAGATTTGCAAAAATAAAGCTTCTTGCACGATTCGGATTGTAGCCCATCTGCAAACGGCTGAACATGGTATCGACCTTCATAAGCCTGTCACAACCAAATAAATGACCGGCTCTCTGATCCTCGTAATAGCCCTCTATACGATTATGGCTTGAAAAATGCTCTATCTGAATATGGCTTACAGCTGTCAGGCGGTCATAGACCTCCCGAAGCTTTTTGCTTTCCAGCATTTCAATCTGTTCCTGTGCTGATATCATAATTTCCCTCTTACACAATGTATGCCAATGTACTTCTTTGTTTTAATAAAATTTTATATTAAATTGAGACTGCTGGCCTTTTTGACCGCATCCGTTTTTCCCTTTACACCTAATTTACGGTAGTTTTCTGCTGCATAGTATTTGACCATTCGTTCCTTTACACCCAGACATTCTGAGATCTCACGGATGGTCTTTCCTTCTGACTGCATCTTTAATAAAAGCAGCTCCTCCTTTTTAAAATCAATCGGACTGACATTGTCGCTCAGTCCATACGCCGGATAATGATCTTTCATAAACTCCGCTTCCTGAACCATCTGTGTATACCATTCGGATGAGAAGGATTTATCTGCGCGTATCTCAGCCTTAACCTCTTTTAACAAGGGCAATACAAGCGCGCCCTCTTCCGACATGATCCGGATAAAATGATATTCGGAAAGCTTATGAAGAACTTCTAAAAATTCTTCTTTCCACTCTTCGTGGTTGCGGTATTTGATAACGGATTTTAAAATAGCAAGCTCCATCAGTATGTATGTGCGTGCATTTTTTTCGGCATAATAATTTAACTGCTCAATCAGTGCAATGGATTTTAAATAATCTCCTCTGATGATCATAACCCTCAGTTTGGTAAGATACCGATAACGTTCGAGCGTGCAGAACTCTTTTATCTCGTCCGGTGCCTGATTCATCCATTCATTGACATATTCCTGATTTCCGCCATAAAGCTCCAGCCGGCATCTGAGCGCCTGCAGATTCCGAAGCATCTGCTTATTTTTCTGCTCTTTTATCTTTTCCTCCAGACCATCCAGCAGTCTGTATGCATTTTTGACATCACCCATCAGCATACTCAGTCTTACCTGTATACCGGTGGCAGCAAAAGCAATTTCATACCTGCCGCTTTCCTGACTTTCGATCTGGGCTCTGGTCAGATATTTTAATACTGTGTATTTATCATATCCCTTTTCATAATAGCTTTCCCCAAGCCCGGCGCTTACAAGACCGAAGCCGTTCCTTTTTAATACCTTTACCAAAATCGGGCCTATGGTATCTGCCAGAAGCTGATCCTTTTTGCTCCATTCACAGAAATCCTTTCCACCATTCATCGTAGACGGAATATTGCCGGTAACGGTCATCTCCGGAATACTGATTCCCTTACTCATGACAAGCTTCGGAATGCTCTTGAATATATCTAAAAGCCCTTTGCTTCCTCTGTGCGGCAACGCAATATCCAGATAGGCAAGTCTTCCCTCGGCTTCTCTTTTTTCTCCACCGCTTACTTTGCCGCAGTAATTTTTCAGTTCCTGATACCAGTACTCACTTTTATCTTCCTGCAGGAGAATGGAATATGTCATACTCACAGCGGCCATCAGCACAGCATCACTTTTCACTTCATCCGGATCGAGTGCCAGATAATACTTACGAAGTTCATAATAATACCCGGCTCCCGGATTGCGTCTTCCGTTTCGGATCAACAGGTTGCGGATGCTTTCATTATCTTCTGACTGTTTGTACATCTCAAAAGCCTTTTCAATATCCTCCTGCTGCTCATAATACCTTCCCGCATTGTACATGCAGTTGTGAATAAGTCTTGTGCCCAGCTTATTTTTGGCCCGTTTTTGTAATGCTGCGATCAGAACATCCCGCAACCGGTATACTCCCTCGTTGCATACCATGAAATTGCCAAGATTCATGGAACGCTCTAACAGCTTGTCCACATCGTCTTCCCCTGTGATCTCCTGTGCAAGCGCACCGGTAAATTCATCTACAATGCTGACTTTCATCAAAAACTGCTGGATATCGGCATCCCATTGGTTTATAACATTATTTTCCAGATAGGAAACAAAGGCCTGTCTGACCCTTTCCACCATTTCCCTTCCCGGAAGCATCTGATGTTCGCTGATCAACTTAAAGGTGAGCATGACTGCATATGCATTCCCCTGTGCATAATCGAGAAACTGCTGTCCTAATTCATCGCTCATCTTTATTCCCTGTTTCCTGGCTAATGCTTCAATTTCCTTGTCAGTCATATGCATGTCTTCTTCGGCAATCAGCATCAGCTTATTATCAACATACAGTGGTTTTAACCACTCGGGAAGCTTACAGCGACCGGCTAATATCAGCCAGATATCCTTTCTTGCTGCCAGTTCCAGAATTTCACGCCTGATCTCATCCTGATCTATCAGATGAAGGTTGTCAATTACTACATAGGTACATTCCTTTTTCCCTTCCTCCGGTATGATCGAATCGTCCCAGAACTGTTCACAATAGTCTATATAAATATAGTTGTGAAAGTCCAGATACTGCCTGATCAGAGTGGTTTTCCCATAACCACTTGCCCCATACAGGTACACATCCTGCTGGAAGCTGCGTGCCAGTTTTAATTTGTGGTAGCCTTTCGACGGTGGAATATAATCTTTATCCAAGGTCTGATCCCCCTATACATTTTATTCGCATCTTTTACACAATGTACCCTGTTGACTTATTATATCAGACACTTTTTTCTTACAACATTGTACAAAAGTGCAATATTTCCATTTTTTTCAAAAATCTTTCTGTAAAATAAAAAAGCCATTGTACCAAAACAACAGCTTCTCTGCTTTTTTCAATGCAGGAATCCGATGCGGTAAATTTTGATAAAACTGTACTGCACCATCCGGTTTCTGCATATTTTTACAGCACATACGGCGTAATCTGATAAACATAATAATTAAGCCAGTTGCTGTATAAATTATTGGAATGACTCCTCCACTGTAAGTGTGGTTTCCTGGTCGGATCATCATCCGGGAAATAATTTTTGGGAACCTGAATATCCATTCCTTTTTTAAGATCTCTAAAATACTCTTCCTGGAGTGTCAGTCTGTCATATTCCGAATGTCCCATGACAAAAAACTGCTTGCCCTCTCCTGCCATCACAAGGTATACACCAACCTCATCCGACTCAGCCAGTACCGTCAGATCCTTGCAGGCGTGGATATCCTCACTCCGTACTTCGGTATGACGGGAATGCGGTGCCATAAAATAATCATCAAAGCCACGTACGATCGGGATCTTGCGGTTCATAACCTTGTGTTCAAAGACACCGAATACCTTTTGGGGCAGAATGTGCTTTTGCAGTCCGTAATGATAATACAGGCCTGCCTGAGCGCCCCAGCAGATGTGGAAGGTGGAGGTCACATTGGTCTTGGACCATTCCATGACCTCACAAAGCTCCTGCCAGTAATCTACCTCTTCATATTCCATATTCTCCACCGGTGCTCCGGTAATGATCAGTCCGTCGTATTTTTTCCATCTGATATCATCAAAGGATTCATAAAAGCGGTTCAGGTGGTTCGCAGATGTATTCTGCGAGATATGGCTTTTCATATTTAAAAAGGTAATATCGATCTGCAGCGGTGTATTGGATAAGGCTCTTAAAAGCTGCAGCTCTGTATCCTGTTTGATCGGCATCAGATTGAGGATCACGATCTGAAGTGGACGAATTTCCTGATTGATGGCGCGAAATTCGTCCATCACAAATATATTTTCATTTTCCAAAATCTCCTTTGCGGGGAGATCACTCTGTGTTCTGATTGGCATTTTTAAACCTTCTTTTTTTCTTTTCACTCATTGTCTGCATATCTTTTTTTTGGCAGACACATGTATTTTTAAGGGTTTTATCCCTTGTTCATCATATCATCATTTGCAAATATCGTAAAGCTATGCGATAGAACAGTCAGTCTTAAGACAGCATGGCAATAAAATCATCCTCTGATATGATCGGAATACCAAGCTCCTTGGCTTTTTTGTTTTTACCGGAGGTTGATGCCACGTCATTGTTGATGAGGTAATTGGTCTTGGAGGAAACACTTCCCGCTACCTTTCCACCTCTCTGCTCTATGACCTCCTTGACTTCATTGCGGTTGGCATAATGATATACATTGCCGGTAATGACAAAGGTCATGCCTGCAAAGATCTGCTCATTGTCATTCTGCTCCGGTTTCTCAATATGAAGCTGCTCATACAGCTCCTGTGCATTTCGGGCTTTCTTTTCATCGGAAAAATAAGAGACAATCCCGTCTGCCAATACCTCTCCAATGCCGTCTATCTCTGCAAACTCTTCCCTTGTGGCAGACTTTATCTTTTCAAAATCATTATCAAAGGCCTTACAAAGCACCTTGGCATTGGCTACACCGATGCCGGCAATTCCGATCGCATACAGATATCTTGGCAGAGTCGTATTTTTTGCCTGCTCCAATGCATCCATCAGATTTTGAAAGGATTTTGCTCCAAAGCCTTCCATCTGCGTGATCTCATCCTCAAAGCGGTTCAGGCGGAAAATATCCGCAAAGCTGTGGATAAAACCTTTGGCAATAAATTTTTCCAGTGTGGCCTCACTCAGACCGTCAATATTTAAAGCATCGCGGCTGACTAACAGGGTAAAGGATTTAATCTTTTTGGCTTCGCAATCCGGGTTGGGACATACCAAAGTCTTGGTGTCGATCTCTTTTCGTACCTCGGTCGGCATGCCACATACCGGGCATTTCTGCGGAATGGTCATTTTACCGCTTTTTGTCAGATTTTCGGCAATCTGCGGAATGATCATATTGGCCTTGTAGACCTTGATGCGGTCGCCAATGCCTAATTGCAGTTCTTCCATAATACTTAAATTGTGGACGCTCGCACGGCTGACTGTTGTTCCCTCCAGTTCAACCGGTTCAAAAATCGCTACCGGATTGATAAGACCTGTCCTGCTCGGGCTCCATTCAATCTCTAAAAGTGTCGTTTCTGCTGTCTCATCTGCCCATTTAAAAGCAATGGAATCACGGGGAAACTTTGCCGTTCTGCCCAAAGATGCGCTATATGCAAGATCGCACAACGTCAGTACCAGTCCATCAGACGGCACATCATATCCGGAAATCGTCTGCGCAAAGTATTCGATCCGTTCCATGATATTATCCTGATTGACACGGAAATACTCCACAACATCAAAGCCCTGTTTTTTCAAAAATAAAAACTGATTTTCCCTGTCGTTATCAAAATCAACCGGTGTTCCGTCCGTCTCAATGGCTTCTACGAGATTAAAAGCAAAAAGCCGTACATTTCTCTTGGCAGTAATCTCATTGTTTAACTGTCTGACGGATCCGCTGCACAAATTCCTGGGATTTTTATACTTGGCCTCCTCATCGGAAATCTCCGCATTCATTTTTTCAAAATCCGAATATGTGATCACAGCTTCTCCTCTTAAGATCAGCCGTCCCTTAAATGCAATCCTATGTGGGATATTTTTAAATACTCTGGCATTGTTGGTGATAACCTCTCCGATCTCACCGTTTCCTCTGGTAACAGCCTTTAAAAGCTCACCATCCTGATAGGTCAGAACGATGGTAAGTCCATCCAGCTTCCATGATAAGAGCGCCTCTTTTCCATTCAGCCAGTCCCGCAGCTCTTCCCGGCTTTTGGTCTTGGCTAAAGACAGCATCGGCTTTTCATGTCGCTCCTTTGGCAGCTCATCCACTGCCTCATATCCGACACTGACCGTCGGACTGTTGGACAACACCATGCCGGTCTCCTCTTCCAATGCCATAAGCTCATCATACAAAGCATCGTATTCATAATTGCTCATGATCTCTGTATCCTTGGCATAATATGCGTAAGACGCCTGATTGAGAATCCCGATCAGCTCTTTCATCCGTTTTATTTTGTTGTTTTCTGTATTGCTCATAGTTGTTTCCTTTTCTATGCTGGATGTTTTTTTATATTGATTCTACTTCCGTTTTAATTACTTATCGACTGCTTTACTGATTGATCGTATTCCCGCATTGACAGTTTGTTTTTGATTGGCTTTCTGCATTGATAACTTGTTTTTGATCAGCTATCTATATAGATTGTTTTTATATCTGACCTGCACCATTTGCTATATCATAAAGCTTCTCAAGCTCATGGTCTTTTATGATCCGGTATTCTCCGGGGTGCAGCTTTCCTATTGTAATATTGGCAATCCGCACTCTCTTTAAAGAAACCACATCATAATGGAAGCTTTCACACATCCTGCGGATCTGTCTGTTTAAACCCTGCGTCAGAATGATGCGGAATGTCCTCTTTCCAATCTGCTCCAGCTTACAGGGACGCGTTTTCTGATCAAGCTCCTGTAAATAGACGCCCTCTTCCATTTTGTGTATAAAATCTCCGGTGATGTCCTGCTTTACCTTGACAATATATTCCTTTTCATGATGATTGGCTCCACGCATCAGGCGGTCGATCAGGATCCCATCATTGGTCATCAGAAGAAGGCCTTCTGAATCCTTGTCAAGCCGTCCTGCATAAGTGACCCTGACCGGAAAATGAAGCTGATCCGATATCAGTTTGTCTGCATGCTTATCTCTCTGTGAACAGACAACACCAATCGGCTTGTAATAGGCAAGAACAGCCACATCCTGCCTGCTGCCGACATTTTTTCCCCGGCAGGTAACAGTATCTCTGCTAAAAACACGGTCTCCGGACTTTGCACTCCTTCCATTGATACAGACAACTCCCGAAGCTACAAGCCCGTCGGCATCTCTTCTTGAGCAGATGCCCGCCTGCGCCAGATATTTGTTGATCCTTACGCCTTCTGATTTGAAATTTTCATGATGATTATTATTTTGCTTTTTATTCATATAGTTTATTCTTTCTAATACCAGATTGCTGCGTGCTCTGCACTCCCACAATCCGGACATTTTCATTATAGTTGATTCACGAAATTATTTCCAGCATAAAACAACATGTACGCGAAATACTAAATATTGTTTACAAAGGACTTTCTTTTGTAAATAAAAGCACGAACTGTCGGGAAAGGAGGAACAAAAATGAGAAACAAAGCAATTGATACTGTCATCCTGACGCTCGTTATTATCGGAGCCGTCAACTGGGGACTGATCGGCTTCTTTGGTTTTAATCTGGTCTCTGCAGTCTTTGGCAGTATGACATGGGTTTCCCGTATCATTTATGCACTTGTCGGCCTGGGCGGTTTATACCTGATCAGTTTTTATGGAAATCTTGGGGAAGAAGAAGCCTAGAACCTGAAAACGGATGACGCAGCTTATCTACTACGCCATCCGTTTTTTCAGCCTCTGATTGACTTTTCTTCCAATATGAGGTAATATAATAACGCTTTACCAATTTAAAGTGCAACGCTTTAAAGCGATATTATTATATGGAGGTCTTAACATGAACAGGACAAAAGAAAGAACTCTGATGAGTTTCAGCCCGGATTTAAAGGTTGTGGACTGTACCTTAAGAGATGGAGGTCTCGTCAATAACTTTGGATTTACAGATGAATTTGTAAAAGATTTATATCAGGCCAATATCAAGGCCGGTGTTGATTATATGGAATTTGGTTATAAAGCATCCAAGGAGCTTTTTGATCCCAAAAAATACGGAAAATGGAAATTCTGTAATGAGGAAGATATCCGTGCCATTGTCGGCGACAATGATTCATCTTTAAAAATATCGGTCATGGCAGATGTAGGACGCTGCGATTATAAAAAAGACATTCTTCCTAAAAATGAAAGTGTAATTGACATGATCCGCGTAGCTACCTATATCCATCAGATACCAACCGCAATCGAAATGATTGAGGATTTTAAACAAAAGGGTTACGAAGTCACAGTCAATATTATGGCTGTTTCCAAGGTCAATAATGACGACCTCGATGCCGGTCTTGAACTGTTAGCCAACAGCAGCGTCGATGTCATTTATCTGGTTGACAGCTTTGGCCACTTCTATCCGGAACAGATTACCAAGCTGTCCCAGAAATATGTAAAAATTGCAGAGGAACACGGAAAAATCGTAGGTATCCATGCCCACAACAACCAACAGTTAGCATTTGCTAACACAATTGAATGTATCCGTAACGGTGTCTGTCTTTTAGATGCCACTGTAAGCGGTATGGGACGCGGTGCCGGAAACTGCTTTATGGAATCACTGCTGTGCTTTTTAAAGAACCCCAAATACAATGTCCGTCCGATCATCCAGTTTGTAGAGAAGCATATTCTGAAGTTAAAAGCCGAAGGTGCTGTCTGGGGCTATGATATTCCCTATCTGCTGACCGGTATTTTAAACAGCCACCCTTCTAGTGCTATTAAATTTATCAAGGAAAACCGGACCGATTACAACGCATTTATGCAAGAGCTTATGGAAATGGAATAAGCCTGCCAATCATATTCTCATAAAATAAAAAGCGTTCCTCTTTATGACAATACCTCCGAATATCTGTATTTTGTCATAAACCGGAACGCTTTTTATCATGTCTATTGTGCGCGGCTAACTGCTTCTTTCATGGATTTTACATACTCAGCCACAAATCTTGGTGATTCTTTGCCGTATTTTGCCACAATCTTGACGATCGCAGAGCCAACGATCGCGCCATCAGACAATGCAGCCATTTTTTCTGCCTGCTCCGGTGTGGAAATACCAAAGCCAACAGCCGCCGGTGTATCAGTCACCTCTTTTACCAGCTTGACCATGCTTCCGATATCGGTTGTGATCTCCTGTCTGACACCGGTAACTCCCATGGATGATACACAGTATACAAAGCCCTTGGCATCTTTTGCGATCATGCGGATACGCTCCTTGGAGGTCGGTGCGACCATGGTGATCAGGTCAATGCCATATTGATTGCAGACATCCAGAAACTCTTTCTTTTCTTCATAAGGGACATCCGGAATGATCAGTCCGTCAATGCCACACTCAACACAACGTTTCATAAATTTTTCATTACCGTATTTAAAGACAGCATTGGCATATGTCAGATATACGATTGGAACCGTCACACGCTCTCTTGCTTTTTTCACAGTATCAAACAAACGATCTGTGGTACATCCTGCTGCAAGAGCACGCTCATTGGCCTCCTGAATGACAGCTCCCTCAGCGATCGGATCAGAAAACGGAATTCCAATCTCGATCAAGTCAGCGCCGGCATCCTCCATGGCATACAAAAGCTTTTCTGTCGTATCCAGTGTCGGATCCCCACCTGTAATAAATGCAATAAATGCTTTTTTATTCTCAAATGCTTTTGCAATTCTACTCATATAATTCAACCCCCCTGTATCTGGCAATCGCTGCCACATCTTTATCTCCACGTCCGGAAACGGTACATACGATGATCTTATCTTTACCCATTGTTTTGGCAATCTTCATAACCTGTGCAACCGCATGGGCGCTTTCAATCGCCGGGATAATGCCTTCGGTTCTGGATAAATATTCAAATGCAGCTACCGCTTCTTCATCTGTAATCGGAACATACTGTGCTCTTCCGGTCTCATGAAGCATTGCATGCTCCGGTCCGATACCGGGATAATCCAGTCCGGCAGAAATAGAATAAACCGGTGCGATCTGACCGTATTCATTCTGGCAGAACAGAGATTTCATACCATGGAAAATACCAAGGCTGCCGTTGGCGATCGTAGCCGCATTCTTGGGATTATCCACACCAAGACCTGCTGCCTCACAGCCGATCAGCTGCACTTCCTTATCCGGGATAAATTCATAAAAGGTTCCCATGGCATTACTTCCGCCACCGACACATGCTACTACGGCATCGGGAAGTCTGCCTTCTTTTTCTATGATCTGCTGCTTGATTTCCTTTCCGATCACACTCTGGAAATCACGTACGATCGTCGGAAACGGATGAGGTCCCATAACGGATCCAAGAACATATAACGTATCATCCACTCTGTTGGTCCATTCTCTCATAGCCTCATTAACAGCATCCTTCAATGTCATGGTACCGCTTTCAACCGGATGTACTTTTGCTCCTAAAAGCTCCATACGATATACATTCAATGCCTGACGGATGGTATCCTCTTTTCCCATGAAAATCTCACATTCCATGTCCATAAGAGCTGCCGCTGTGGCTGTTGCCACTCCGTGCTGACCGGCTCCGGTCTCTGCAATAACCCTTGTCTTGCCCATTTTCTTGGCAAGCAATACCTGACCCAATACATTGTTGATCTTGTGCGAGCCGGTATGATTGAGATCCTCTCTTTTTAAATAAATCTTGGCTCCGCCTAAATCTCTTGTCATTTTTTCAGCATAATACAGTAATGACGGTCTTCCTGCATATTCTCTTTCCAGCTGATCAAGCTCCGCACAAAACTCCGGATCATTTTTGTAATGCTCGTAAGCCTCCTCTAACTCATGTACGGCGTTCATCAATGTTTCCGGAACATATTGTCCGCCATATTCTCCAAATCTTCCTACGCTCATATTGTCTCCTTTCTATTTTTCTGTATTGTTTCTCTGTGTTGTTTCTCTGTATTGTAATCCTATGATTTTCATGTCAAAAGGTATTTTGCCCCGACTTGATATCCATTTCCCGGACCTTTGCGATCATTGCCCGGATTTTTCCGGCATCCTTTAAGCCTTCCGTTTCCACTGCGGAACTGACATCAATTCCGAATGGTCGCCTTAATTTTATCAGATCCTGTACATTTGTTAAATCAATGCCGCCTGCTAAAAAATACGGTAATCCGATCTGATCATCCGGCGGCAGTCCCGACAGATCAAAGGTCTGCCCGCTTCCTCCCGGTATTCCCTTTACCTTTGTATCAAACAGCAGGTAATCCGGCTCGCACTGCCTTGCATTTTCAATCAGCTTCACGTTTTTTTGAAGGATCCGCTCTCTCTCCTGTCCCAAATCATCAATGACTGCATCCATACGTACTACCTTGATGACCGGAACCCTTGTTGCAGATCCCCTTTTTTGTGATCCTATTTTTGGGGTAAGTTCTTCTCGTAGTTGGTTTACATAATCTAGTCCTTCATCTCCGTGAAGCTGGATCACATCAATGGTTTTATCCGCTGCGAGCTTTACCACATGCCCGATCGGTTCTTTTACAAACACACCGACCGCCTGAATGGAAGGATCTAAAGCTTTCTTTAATTCTGCCGCTGTTTCATCGGATACAAACCGTTTGGTATTGGCAAACACAAAGCCTACAAAATCCGGATGATATTCATTGACCGCACAGACATCCTCCTGCCGTTTTAATCCACATATCTTGATATCACTCATAAGCTATTGACATCCTTTTCTAAGTTCATCCAGCATTGCTTTTTTATCACCACTGCGCATCAATGTCTCTCCGATCAGGACACCATTTACGCCGGCTTCGTGCAGCACTCTGATATCATCCTGTGTGCGGATCCCGCTTTCTGCAATAAAGAAAATATCCTGCGGAACCAGCTTGCGCAGCCTTTCACTATTGTGTACATCCACTGTGAAATTTTTCAAATTGCGGTTGTTGACGCCGATGATTCTGGCACCGGCACGTACTGCCATGTCAATTTCCGCTTCATCATGCGCTTCCACCAGAGCGGATAATCCGAGGCTGTCACAGATACCGATATATTCCCGGATCGTCGCCTCATCTAACAAAGCACAGATCAAAAGCACCATAGAAGCTCCCAACACCTTAGCCTGATAAATCTGATATGCATCTACTGTAAAATCCTTACGCAATACCGGAATATGCACTGCTTTGGCAATCTCCTCCAGATAGGTATCACTTCCCAGAAAGCGGCTTGGTTCCGTCAGAACGGAAATACATGCTGCCCCAGCTTCTTCATATTCTTTTGCTATTTTTAAATAAGGAAAAACCTCCGCGATAATTCCTTTTGACGGAGATGCTTTTTTCACCTCACAGATAAAGGAAATATCTCCCGCTTCCAGTGCCCGTTCTACCGGAAATCCGCTTTTCTTATCTGTATTGCACGCCATGGAAAAAGCCAGCTCCTTCATCTTTTCCATCGGTATCCTTTTTTTATCCTCAGCGACACGCTCCCGTGCGGTTTCTGCCAGTATTTCTAATATATTGTCTGCCATGGTTTACTTCCTTTCCATCCGTTCTGACTGCGTCCTGCTTCTACAGCTGTAAAAAGTTTTCCATCATGATCCTTCCGTCCGGTGTCAGCACACTTTCCGGATGAAACTGCAGACCATAAACCTCGTAATCCCGGTGTCTGACTGCCATGATCTCGCCGTCATCGGTTGTGCCAATGACCTTCAGGCATTCCGGTATCGTATCCGGATCTGCCGCAAGAGAGTGATATCTGGCAATCGGCACGCTGTCAGGCAGGCGGTCAAAGATCTTTTCTGCTTTGTCAATCTTCATCCTGCTCTGCTTACCATGCATCAGCTCCCTGGCATAAGTGATCGTCGCTCCATATACCTCGCAAATTCCCTGATGCCCCAGACATACACCGAGTATTTTGCATTTATCCTGCATTCTTTTTACAACCTCTTCGCATATTCCTGCATCCGACGGTCTTCCCGGTCCCGGCGAAAGAATAATGTAAGCAGGTGCTAACTTCTCAACCTCATCCACGCTCAGCTCGTCATTTCTTACCACCCGGATTTCTTCTTTTGCAAGACTTCCGATCAGTTGTACCAGATTGTAGGAAAAGCTATCATAATTATCAATCAATAAAATCATCAGCCGTTCACCTCGCTTGCTCTTTTTACTGCCTCAATAACAGCACCGGCCTTATTGGCACATTCGAGATACTCATTTTCCGGGATACTGTCGGCAACAATTCCGGCTCCCGCCTGTATATATACCTTGTCGCCCTTTTTTACCGCGGTGCGGATGGCAATACATACATCCAGATTTCCGGAAAAATCAAGGTAACCAATGGCTCCGCCATACACGCCCCTGCTATCCTTTTCCAATTCATCTATGATCTCACAGGCTCTGAACTTGGGCGCTCCCGATAAGGTTCCGGCCGGAAGCATGGTTGCGATCGTATCACATCCATCTTTATCCTTGCGAAGCTTTCCGCAAACCACCGACGCAATATGCATAACCTTTGAAAAACGATGGATCTGCATATATTCCTCAACTGCCACACTGCCGTATTCGGAAATCTTTCCGATATCGTTTCTGGCAAGATCCACCAGCATGTTGTGCTCGGCACGTTCTTTTTCATCGTCCAAAAGCTCTTTTTCCAATGCCAGATCCTCAGCAGCCGTTTCGCCTCTTTTTCTGGTTCCGGCAACCGGAAATGTCGTAAGCTTTCCGTTTTCCAGCTTTACCATGGTCTCCGGCGAGGTTCCGGCAATCTGTAAGTCATCGCACTGGATGAAATACATATACGGAGAAGGATTGGTTGTACGAAGCACCCGGTAGGTATTTAACAGACTGCTGTGATAGTCTGCTTCAAATCTTCTGGAGATGACCCCCTGGAAAATATCGCCTTCCTTTATATAATACTTGGTGCGCTCCACCATCGTGCAGTACTCTTCTTTGGAAGTATTGCAGGTAAATTCCACATCCTCCTGCGCGGTCTCCGGCATGAGCGGCGTATTGTCGTAGATTAAATGTATGATCTTGTCAATCTCCAAAAGCGCTGCATTGTAACCCTGCTCTCCTTTGTCACTATAATAATTGACGATCACCACAATTTTTTGTTTCAGATGATCATAGGCAATTACCTTGTCAAAAAGCATCAGATTATAATCATCAAATTCGCTGGATTTTAATTTTAACTTCGGCTCTGCATATCCGATCATTTCATAGGAGAAGTGCCCAACAAATCCGCCGGTAAAAGAAGGCATCCGATCTATTTGGGGAGATTTATATCGGTTGAGCTGTTCTCTCAATGCATCCATGGGATCTCTTTGCAGCTTCTGCTCAATAGCTCCACTTTTTAAAGTAACCACACCTGCTTTGGCTGAAATCTGCAGCAAAGGATTGACACCTAAAAATGAATATCTGCCCCATTTGTTTCCACCCTCTACACTTTCAAGCAGGAAAAATCTGCTGTCTATCTGTGCAAGCTTTCGAAGCAATGTGATCGGTGTCACAACATCTGCGTATATTTCCCGGCATACCGGAATGATGTCGTAATCCTTTTCATATTGTTTTGCTGTTTCATAATCCGGATAATACATCTTTTAGCACTCCTCTCCTTAAATTTGATAATAAATAATAAAAAAAGCTTCTGCCCCTGACCAGGGACAAAAGCTATTATTAACCTCTGCGGTACCACCCATATTGATTGTACAATCCACTCTGTCTGCATACACACTATATGCACCCTCCTGATAACGGGCAGGGAACCCGTTGACATCTACTCTGCAATCAGATCTAAATCCTGCATTTCAAGTCACCCTCGCAAGTCCATTCAACCATTTCTACCATACTGCATTCCACCTGCCGCAGCTCTCTGGGATGTCTTCCATGATCTACTTCTCTCGCTCATTGGTTTATTGCTTTATTGTGTTAAACTATTAAGATAGTAATATATTGAGTGGGATTTGTCAAGGGAAAATCTTTGGAATTTGGAACAACTAACAGTTCTAATAAGAAAATCATGGCTGTCGCAATTCTAAGAAAAAAATGGCTGTCCTGATTGAAAGATTAACTCAACATTGTTTACTATTTTTAGGATATATGTAATTTTCTAAAGAAATCTTATTCTTTATATCCTCTGGAAAGTTTATGTTGGATAAATCTATCCCTTTAGCAACATATCTTATATCTTTATAAACATCCTTGTCATTAACATTTTTTTGAAAAATTGCAATAACTTGAGATGTATATTTTGTAATTTTCTTAATGTTTTCTTTCAAGCACGACCTCGGAAAATATCTGTCATTATAAGTATTCTTTGAAATTCCAACACAACTGTTTTCACCACCGATAAGATAGTCACATTCCAGGTTTATTTTGGTCCTACCATCAAAGTCACCCGTCATTTTTGTTATCTTTGTTATTTGTGTTATAAGAGGAAGAGCCTCCATTTTAAGATCGATGGTTGAAGCATCAACAAACATGATCTCTTTTGGAGTGATATATGGTTTTCCAACACACCTGTGATAAAATTCCTTCGCTGTATGTTCACGTATAATTTGCTTACCTGTAACATTATCTATCTCCATTAATTTAAGCCCTGTTAAATGCTGATAATGGTGAGGATAAAATTCTATTTCTAATTCTTTTATAAGATTGTCAGCTCTATCCCGATAGATAATCAATAATACTGTTCCCGCTAATTTTGATTTAAAAAATTTTCCTTCTCTAATTGCTACTTCAACTGCTTTTTCTTTCGTAATTTTCATATAATACCTTTCAACAATCAAAAAAGGGAAAGCCAATGCCGAAACACTGGTCATTCCCTTTTAGTGGCTAATTTTTAGGTTGTCTGCCAACCAATCGGCACTTACGTCCGCCAAAGTTCGGATTATTGCGTTGTCCGTCAACACTCGGCACTTATGTCCGCAAAAAATTCAGATTATGGTGTTAGCCCACCGATGTAACATCGTTACATCTATTTGCTATTATATTACCACAAACAAGGAAATATTCAATATTTATTTTTATATGTTTATATTTGCTAATAAAAACTCAGTATTATAAATCTTGAGTATGACATATATGTATCGTATAATTGGAATTGCCTTGCAGAAATGCATTTGTAGATATTTTAATCTTATTATATAAAGAGGATTTACCATGCCAACCAACAATATCAACATGATAGAGATCACAGATCTGGCCAGTCCTGACCTTTTACCATATACCATGCGCGAAGTGGATCTTCTCCGCTACTACGAGCCCAAAGAAGGTCTTTTCATTGCAGAAAGTCCCAAGGTCATACGCCGCGCCATAGATGCCGGTTATGAAGTAGTTTCTGCTTTGGTCGAACATGACCATATAAAGCATCCGACTGATGAAATATCTGATGTTTTATCCAGCCTTACGGATGTACCGGTTTATACTGCCGAATTTGATATCTTAACAAATCTTACCGGCTACAAGCTTACTCGCGGAATGCTTGCGCTCATGCGCAGAAGAATCCTTCCTTCTGTATCCGATATTTGCAAAGATGCGACAAGAATCGCTGTTTTGGAAGATGTTGTCAATCCCACGAACCTCGGTGCCATTTTCCGAAGTGCCGCTGCCTTGAATGTTGATGCCATACTTCTGACACCGGCATGCACAGATCCATTATACAGGCGTGCTGCCAGAGTCAGCATGGGAACCGTTTTTCAGATTCCATGGACATTTTTAAGAAATGGATATGCAGAAATGAAAGAACTTGGTTATAAGACTGCCGCAATGGCTCTGACACACCGTTCGATTTCTCTTTCCGATCCGGCTCCTGCAAAAGAAAAGAAGTTGGCTATCATTCTCGGATCCGAGGGAAACGGTCTGAAACAGGAAACCATTGATCTATGTGATTATACCATCCGTATCCCTATGCGGGAAAATGTAGATTCTCTCAATGTTGCAGCAGCAAGCGCTGTTGCCTTCTGGGAGTTATGTAAGAAATAACCATTTTTAAAAATTTTTATATATTATTTATTCTTCATCCAACATCTTCCGGTATTTGCACTTAGGATAGCGATAACATTCAAGTACCTGCTTTTTTTCACCATTCACTTCTATCGTTCTGGGGACCAGTGTAGCCCTGCATTGAGGGCAATACGTTATTCTCATATTTTTTGCTGTTGCCTTTTTTTCACTCTGTGCAGCTTGCCTGTATAGCTCTTTGTGGCCGATTGACCGCATGCCGGATTGCAAAGCATCGACACTCTTTATCGGTATCTCCTCAGCTGGTCTTTCTTCAGCTTGTTTTTCCTCAATGTATTTTTCTTCGGACACTTTTTTCTCAGTCTGTTCTTCTACAGCATATTTTTCAGTGATATCCTCTGTCTGCTCAGACTCTTCCGGAAGAATATTCTCCGACAAATCTTCTTCCTGCAAAACTTTTTCCTGCAAAGCCTCTTCTTCCAATGGTTCTTTCTGCAAAACCTCCTCTGTCAAAAGAGCACTTTCCTGCAATTCGACATCTAGCCGTTCCTCTTTCTCATTACTATCGTTTTCAACATCTGCAATGCTGCCGCTTTCATCAGCCATATTCACTTTTTCCATATACTTTTTATCAACAATATCCTGTACATGGTTTTTCTTAACTTCCTGTGATACCTGAGTTGTCAGATATAATTTTTCTCCAAGCTGATCTACCACATCCTGTGTCAAAACATCTTCCATGTTTTCCATCTTTTTCAAGATGCAGTATTGCAGACTGTTCAAATGTATCACCTCTGCCTCATCTGTATTGTTTTCCAAGCTTTTAAATACACATCTATCGGAAAATACAACAAGAGATACAAAAGGAATATCCATCTCCAGATATTTTTTTAAATACTTGATGTGTCCTCTATTCTGCGCGATCGGATTATAAAAAGTATTTTTCTTACTCTTTCTGTTTTTACCTTTCAACGACTGAGTCCACATATAGTCTGATGCCTTACCAAAAATCCAGCCAGAGTAATTTTTGCTTTCGATTACCCAGATTCCCTTTCTGCAAATCATCAGAACATCAATCTCGGATGTTCCATCTTTATCATTGGGAATATAGCAGTTATACAGTATCTTTGCACCATCTTTAACAAAAACTGACAGTCTCTTTCTGATCAACTGCTCACCAATACGTCCTTTTCTTGCTATCTTATCTTCTTTTTTTCTGCTCTTTTTATTTTGATACTTTTGACCACGTTGTTTTTTTATGATTATAGGTAAAACAATATCAGCCAAAACACACAATAATAAAAAAATTAGTATTATTTCCATACTTTATCTCCATGCCTCCCCTAATCATCAATCTGATAAATTCATTAAGTAAGCTTGTCGTCATTGTAATAACGAAAAAGCATAAAGTCAATATACAGAATTGAGTTTTTACGACTTTTATACTTTTCCTCTTTCTTCGAAAATGCTATTCTTTATTTATAATACCACAGAAAGGAAACCACAATGTCAACATCTCTCATCATACTACTATCCATTGGCGCTCCCGCGATCATACTTCTGCTTATAGGTATCATAATCGCCCTATGCAATTCCAAAAAGAAAACCCACTGCACCTGCCAGACCGTAGGAAAGGTCTATGGCTACCGGTACGCCGGCGGCAACGGCGACTGTTCGGTTGCTCCACGGGCAGAGTTTTATGTCAGTGGTCAGAAATACAAAGCCTACAGACATTATAAAGGCGTTGTGGCAAGTACCAAAATCACACCGGATCCCGACAGTCTGCTCGGGAATCAGGATTCTTTCTGGATATCCGAAAAAGACTGGTTCCACATCAACAAAAAAGGTCTGTGCACCAATTACAAAAAAATGGCACAGGAGGTCTGGCCGGTCGGCTCCGATGTCACGATCCTCTACAATCCCGACAAGCCCAGACAAGCCTATGTGGAAAAAGTTGTCATCAATACCGTCGTTCCGATCGTCTTTATCGGTTGTGGATTGCTTTTGATATTGTCAGCCGTGATGGGATACATTCTTTTTTTGTGATCATCTTTCAATCAAACCTTGTCATTTTGCGCTATTTACGATATTATAATTTCAGTCAATATACATAATTATGATATCAGTTGCAAAGGTCCGGAAGGGCAAACCAATCTGATATCAAAAGGACAGAATATCGATTGTCCGGACATTAATCCATCAATAAAGGAAAAGAGGATACGAGAATGGAAAAAGTTATCTTAGCCTATTCAGGCGGACTTGACACAACTGCGGTTATTCCGTGGTTAAAAGAAACTTATGGTTATGAAGTTATATGCTGCTGTATCGACTGTGGTCAGGGCGAGGAGCTTGACGGACTGGAAGAACGTGCTAAGCTTTCCGGTGCTTCCAAGCTTTACATTGAAGATGTTGTTGATGATTTATGCGACAATTACATCATGCCCTGTGTTCAGGCCGGTGCAGTTTACGAACATAAATATCTGATGGGAACTGCTATGGCAAGACCCGCTATCGCAGCTAAATTAGTTGAAATTGCAAGAAAAGAAGATGCTGTTGCTATTTGCCACGGTGCGACCGGTAAAGGAAATGACCAGATCCGTTTTGAACTTGGTATCAAAGCTTTAGCACCCGACATCAAGGTTATCGCTCCCTGGCGTGATGACAAATGGCAGATGGATTCCCGTGAAGCGGAAATCGAATACTGCAAGGCACATGGCATTGATCTTCCTTTTGGAACCGACCAGTCATACAGCCGTGACAGAAACATCTGGCACATCAGCCATGAAGGTCTGGAGCTCGAAAATCCTGCTCTCGCACCCAACTATGATCACATGCTTGTCCTTGGTGTGACACCCGAAAAAGCACCCGATGAAGACGTTGAGCTTACTCTTACCTTCGAAAAAGGTGTTCCTACTTCTTTAAACGGAAAGAAAATGAAAGTATCCGATATCATCCGCGAATTAAATACCATCGGCGGCAAACATGGTATCGGCATTGTAGATATCGTAGAAAACCGTGTTGTAGGTATGAAGAGCCGTGGCGTTTACGAAACTCCCGGCGGAACCATCCTGATGGAAGCTCATCAGCAGCTTGAAGAGCTGGTTCTTGACCGTGACACCATCGCATTAAAATTGGAGCTTGGCAGCAAGCTTGCAAGCCTTGTATACGAAGGAAAATGGTTTACACCCGCACGTGAAGCAATCTCTGCTTTCGTTGGTGTTACCCAGCAGTATGTTACAGGCGAAGTCAAATTACGTCTGTACAAAGGAAACATCATCAAAAACGGTACAACCTCTCCTTACTCTCTTTACAGTGAATCACTTGCATCCTTTACAACCGGTGATATGTATGATCATCATGATGCAGAAGGCTTCATCACATTATGGGGACTTCCGTTAAAGGTACGTGCAATGCGCATGAACGAATTAAAGAAAGAAAACAAAAAATAATGTTTTTTCAAATGAAGCTATGGCTCAAAGTCATAGCTTCATTTCAAGCAAAAAAAGAGACCCTCTGGAAATCTTCCGGACGGTCTCCCTTTTTCTATAAAACTGACACTATGCCAGCAATTCTCTGATCATATCTGAATCGTAAGTCACACAGGTCATCTTTTCTGCCTCGATCCGATATAAAGCATTAGCTGCAATATGTTCTGCTGCCTGCTCAATATCACGGATACCGGAAGTTCCTTTAAACACATCCATAATGGTATCCAGGGCATCCTCTGTGATCACGATTTCCTCTTCCTTTAAGCCAATACGCTTTAAAACCTTTGGCATTGCAAAACGGGTGAAGATCACACGCTTTTCTTCCAGTGTATAATCCGGAAGCTCAATAACTGCAAAACGTGACATCAAAGGTGCACTGATTGCCTTTTTATCATTGGCAGTTGCAATCGGATACACTCCGGTCGTTGGGATATTACACTCAATATAGTTGTCCGTAAATCCCAGATTATCAAGTAAAGTCAATAACACATCTGCCGGATTTCCGTTTCCTTTTCCTGCAGAAGCTTTATCAAGCTCATTGATGATAAATAACAGATTGGAGCTTTCTGCGTTAGCAAAGGCTTCCATAATAAGGCCGGGCTTTGCATTGGCATAAATACGCGAGCTTCCTGTAAGCTGCTCCGGATCGTTGATGGAACTCATCTCCAAGGTTGTCCATGACATTTTTAAAATTTTGGCAACCGCATAGGCAATCTGCGATTTACCGGTTCCGGCAGGCCCGATCAGCAAAATTCCATACGCCGGAAGTGTATGTGTACGGTTGATTTGGATAATTGTCTCAATGATACGCTGCTTGACATTGTCCAGTCCATACAGCTCCTCATCGAGGATTTTTCTTGCCTCAACCGGATCAATCGGTTGAAAATCTGTATTTTTCCACTGAATGTTGAGCATGATGGAAAGAGCTCTCTGCGCATGACGTCTTTCTTCCGGTGTGACCTCTGTGGACTTGGCTACTGCCAGGTTTCTTCTTGCCCACATACGGATGTTGTCGGGAAGGGTGCTTCCTGCACACATCAGATAGTCTGTGATACTCTGGATGCTGGTAAGCTTCATATCATCCGAATCTTCCATTTCATCAATATCCACAGTTGTCTGTGAGGGCGCATCACTCTGGAAAAGACGTTCAATCATAAACTGGAGAAAACCGTTTTCTCCGGAAATCTTGCTGCCACGCATCGCAACTCCGGTTTCATGGATCTTGTATACGGCATATCCCTTATCCGTAGGCTTACCGGACAGGCGCACCATAATATGATTTTCACCAAGCCATTTTATCAGATTTTCAAAACGGGCATCCAGCATCAGAATATCATGATTGGATTTTTCCTCATCTTTTTCATATACAAAGGCTGTACCGGTTACCGGTGCCATAAACATACCGGAGGAATGATGGACCATCTTTTTGTCCCGGTCCTCTAACAGCATGATCGGATGCTCTGCATCTGCAAAGTGCTCATCTGTATAAATCAACTCATATGTTTTTTCTGCTTTTACAGCATCTTTCTTTTCCTGATTAAAATCAAAAACAGGCATATCCCCAACCTCTCATTCGTTTTCTCTTGTTGTGACTTCCATCATATTATAATCTATGTTTTCTCAGTTATCAATCATACTGCGGACTTTTTCCTTGACATCCATGACCTCTTCATAAAATTCTCTTGCAGAGATACGCATGGCACCATGTCCGAGTATAATAATCTGTTCGAGCCCGTCGGAGGTTGCTACTCTCACACGGTGCTCCTGCCCGATCTTTTTGGTAACCTTTTCAATATACATATCGGCAGTCTCCGCTTCTTTGGTATAGACAACGTCAATGTTGTGATACTTCGTGGCAAAACCATAATTTCCCTTTACCTTGTAAGCATCAAACACCAAGATCAGCCGGCATTTTACAAAGCCCTGATAGTCGCACAGAATGTCCATCAGCCTTCCTCTTGCCGCATCAAGGTTAGCTTTTGCTAACTCCTTTAATTCATCCCATGCAAAAATAATGTTGTAACCATCCACCAGCAGATACTGCTCTATAGGCTTCTGAGGCTTCTTTTTATACTTCTTCTGATAGGCCTCCTGTGTCACACTTTCTCCATGTGAAATATAGCGGGTATTACCACTTCCATATTCCCGGCGTCTGATCGGGCCAAATTCGCGTAACATAATTTCTTCCAGTTCTTTTCCAAAACCTTCTGTAGCCGCCTTTTCCCGACGTCTTCTGTCCGCATCGGCCTTTCTCTGCAGGCGTTCTTCTGTCTTAAAGTGCGTATCATTCTGCAGCACTTTACTTTCCACATGCATATAATCACGCACCTGATCCCAGGGCACATAAACACCCACTCCATGCTCACAAAATACAGATCCGGTTGGATTCCAATGGTCTCTTTCACTGTCATAGCCTCTTTTTTCAATGACCTCTTCTGCATTGTGACACGGCCCGTAGCCTCCATTTGAAAGCTTCAGCTGTCCTTCCCCCTTGGTGTAGGAATGGACCTCACTCATATAATCCAATGAGGTCGAAACAGGCACCCGCCCTTTTATCAGGGTCATTTTCTCCGATAATGTCTGTGGCGGTTCAAAAGTACCACTCATCATCTGCATGTCATTCATGGTACGACCAATCTGCTCATTGGGAACTGTCAGTTCAAAATTGTAATATGGCTCCAAAAGCACACATTCCCCGCTTTTTAGTCCCTGCCGCAATGCCCGATAGGTCGCCTGTCTGAAATCTCCGCCTTCCGTATGCTTGATATGAGCTCTTCCACCAACCAGAGTGATCCGCATATCCGTAATCGCCGAACCGGTCAACACACCTCTGTGCTCCCGCTCCGCCAGATGCGTCAATATCAGCCTCTGCCAGTTTAAATCCAGTTCATCCTCACTGACCTCGGTATCAAAAACAAGCCCGCTTCCCTGCGACAGGGGCTCCAATAAAAGATGCACCTCCGCATAATGCCGCAACGGCTCAAAATGTCCGACGCCTTCAACCGGCGCTGTGATCGTCTCTTTGTATACAATACTGCCTGTCCCAAATGTCACATCCACATCAAACCGCTCTTTCATCAGGGACTTCAATACTTCAAGCTGTACCTTTCCCATGATACGGACATGGATTTCCTGATGCTCCTCATTCCACACGACATGAAGCATCGGATCTTCCTCTTCCAGTTCTTTTACCTTTTTTAAAAGAAGCGCGGCATCCATTCCGTCAGGCGGGATCATCTGATATGTCATAACCGGTGATAAAATTCCCTCTCCGGTTTCAGCCTCAATGCCGATTCCCTGCCCCGGATAAGTCTTAACCGGACCTGTAATGGCACACAGCGTTCCTGCCTCTGCTTTCTTTGTTAATTCAAATTTACTGCCCGAATAAAGTCTTATCTGATCTACCTTTTCATCCTGCAGCAATCCCTTTACACGCAGCTCCCCACCTGTGATTTTTAAATAAGTGAGACGGTTGCCCTGGTCATCCCTGCCAATCTTGTAGACCTTAGCTCCAAATTCTTCGGGATATGAGCAATCACAAAACCACTGGTCAATCCCTTCCATAAAAGCTTTGATGCCCTGATCTTTTAGGGCTGATCCAAAATAAACCGGGAAAATTTTGCGCTCCACGATCAATCTCCGGATCACATCTTCTGCTATTTCTCCTGTTTCCAGATACTGCTCCATGGCTTCTTCATCGCTTCCGGCAATTTCTTCCACTGCCTCTGCGTCCCATTTTTCCTGCGAATCTCCACACATAGAGGTAAAATCGGTCATGCCCTCATGCAGCTCTTTTTTTAACTGTGCCATAAGCCCTGTCGTTGCCTGCATCTCATCCTCTTTGCATGCCAGATCCATTTTGTTTACAAAAAGAAAGGTCGGCACCTGATAGTCCATCAAAAGCCGGAACAAAGTCCTGGTATGTGCCTGCACGCCATCTGTTGCACTGATGACCAGAATGGCATAATCAAGCACCTGCAAGGCTCTCTCTGTCTCTGCGGAAAAATCTACGTGTCCCGGTGTATCCACCAATGTCATGTCCACATCCAGAAATTTCATCCTTGCCAGTTTTGAAAAAATGGTAATACCGCGCTTTTTTTCCAATTCATAATTGTCCAGAAATGTATCCTGATGGTCAACTCTTCCCATGTTCCGGATCATTCCGCTATTGTATAATAAAGCTTCTGATAAAGTTGTCTTACCGGCATCTACATGTGCCAGGATTCCTACGATTGGTTTTTTCATTGTTTTCCTGTTTCAAATAATTGATAAATTCTGTGTTTTTAGAGTTGCTTTAGGGTGTAACTATCATGATCCGCACTCTCGTGCTCTTCGTTGCTTCGCAACTATCATGATCTACATTCGCCGTTCGCCGATTGTGCAAGTACATCGGTTCTCTTGCGCTCATTATATCATATTTTTTCATTTATATCTCGTTGTCTCCTTTTTCTATGTTGTGTATTTAAATTTACAAGATACATTACCGCCAGCCCCTTTTGGAGCCGGCGGTAATTCTTTTTACCATATTGAAAATACAATTCCAGCAAGTGGTGACAGCACGATCATAATCACAGAAAACGTAAACGATTCCATTGATATAAGTGTTGCCCTCTGCTCTGATGGAAACATTTCCTGCAGGATGGCATCCGTGCGCACCTGCAATGCATCATCGCTGCATGCCGCAACAAATCCGCCCAATGTCATGAGCACTGCAATTCCTGTATGTTCAATTAATATGCCACATAAAACAAGTACTGATGTTATCACAAACACCCAACGATATCGTAATTTTTTACAACGTAAAATTAATTTTGCTCCAAGTATTCCGCCCAGCTCCATGATAAACAAAGCTGCTCCAAGTGCGGAATCCGGCATGCCCGTCTGCGGCAGCTTCGCCTGCAGAAAAAACAGCAATACAATATCCATTGCTCCGACAAACGAATTACACGTCATCAGAAATACTGCCCGCTTTGCTTCTTTCAAAAAATACAGGCTCTCTACGAAACATCTCACAAGCTCTTTCCACACCGATTTCAACACCGCCTGTTTCCTTTGCATACCTGTATGCTCCGGACAAATCTCTTGAAGAGACAACAACACCCCGATCTGAACTCCTGTCACCAAAATGTCTGATGCATACGCAATCTTATATCCGACAAAAAGTGCAAAACCCGCACACAATGTAGAAATACCATTGCAAAGACGATATAAAATCAACTGATTTGATGCATAACATTCATATAAAGTCTCTTCGCCGACTAATTTCAACGAGTCATAAGCAAGTGCATCACCGGATCCGGAAGAAAAATTATAACTGATCGCGAAACATGCAATTGCAGCACACACCATCATCAGGTTCCTTGAATTAATCATGCAAACGCTCCCGATCACACGCATAATACTGCTTACCACCAACATTTTCTTTCGACCAAATACATCCGCAAAAACACCGGATGGTATCTCAAACGTCACACTAAAAATATGAAACACCGTTTCCGCAATTCCTATTTCAACCAGACTGTAACCTCTCGCTGCAAGAATCGCAACCCACGCGCCCGTCAATGACAAGTTGCCTAAAATGGACGCCGTGTACAACTTCGATATTTGTTTTTTAATTTTAAACATAAAAAATCTCCTTAACTTATTCTTTTCGTTAAGGAGATAATGTACCTTGATTTATATAGAATAGTTCTGATGAATCAGACTTTATTCCTGAAAAAAGGCGCACTATCCCCATAGGGAGCAAAAATATAACCTTTTTTCAGTTGCAATGTTGTCATCTTCCAGAACATTGATTTATTCCTTTCAGTGTATTGGTCTTATTATATATTGTATATTGGGATTCGGCAAGAAATTTGTTGTATAATTTCTGATATTTTTGTAGGGTTAATTGAATACTGCAGAACATTTCATCTCAAGCATTTTCAATCTTTTTCTTAAAAATTATCCTCCACACATTATAATATACGTAAAAAGAAGCAACCGCCCACAAAGTGGTTAGCCTCGTAAATGGTTATTTAATAAGCCACTCGTCCGCCAAGACAAGAGTGGCTTATTTATTTTCGCTTATTGTTCCTATCTATGTAGGTAAGCAGCGCCATTAAAAAAGTCCCATAAACACTGGGTTTACAGGACTTTTCTTATATCATTTTGAAAATTTCAAATTAATTAGCAAACACCCTGAGCTAACATAGCATCTACAACTTTCTCAAAACCAGCAATATTAGCACCGGCAACATAGTCTGTATTGCCGCCAATTGTCATGTCATATCTCTTAGCAGCATCTGAAATGTTAGCATAGATTGTCTCCATGATACCTTTCAGCTTGCCATCAACTTCTTCGAATGTCCATGAAAGTCTTTCAGAGTTCTGGCTCATTTCAAGTGCGGAAGTAGCAACACCGCCGGCATTAGCTGCTTTACCACCAACGAATAATACGCCATTCTCCTGTAAGTATTTGGTAGCTTCCAGAGTAGTAGGCATGTTAGCACCTTCTGTTACGGATTTAACGCCGTTAGCAACTAACATCTTAGCATCCTCGATATCCAGCTCGTTTTGTGTAGCGCAGGGAAGAGCCAAGTCTACTTTGTACTGCCATACACCATGCTCACCGTTCTGTTTTGCATGATATTCTGCGGAAGGTTTAGCTGCAGCATACTCTGTTAAACGAGCACGTTTTACTTCTTTAATCTCTTTTAATAATGCAACATCGATTCCTTCGGGATCATAAATCCAGCCTGTTGAATCAGAACATGTAACAACCTTTGCACCTAATTCCTGAGCTTTCTCGATTGCGTAAATAGCAACGTTACCGGAACCGGAAACAGCTGCTGTCTTTCCTTCAAGGCTCATGCCGTGATCTTTCCATAATGCGTTTGTCAGGTATAATAAACCATAACCGGTAGCCTGAGTACGTGCTAAAGAGCCGCCCCATGTAAGTCCTTTACCGGTTAATACGCCTTCGAACATTCCCTGAATTCTCTTGTACTGACCAAACATGAAACCGATTTCACGAGCGCCTGTTCCGATATCACCGGCAGGAACATCGATATCAGCACCGATGTATTTGCCAAGCTCTGTCATAAAGCTCTGGCAGAATGCCATGATTTCTCTATCTGATTTGCCCTTAGGATCGAAGTCAGAACCACCTTTACCACCACCGATCGGAAGTGTTGTCAGTGAGTTTTTGAAAATCTGCTCAAATCCTAAGAATTTGATAATACCTAAGTTTACAGAAGGATGAAGTCTTAATCCTCCTTTGTAAGGTCCAATTGCATTGTTAAACTGTACACGGAAACCGCGGTTAACCTGTACCTGTCCGTTGTCATCCACCCACGGAACTCTGAACATAATCTGACGATCCGGCTCAGTAATTCTTTCAAGGATTGCATTCTTTCTGTAAAGTTCCTCATTTGCATCGATTACCGGACGCAAAGAATCCAAAACCTCTGTTACTGCCTGTAAAAATTCAGGCTGATCTGCGTTTTTCTTCTGGACGATCTCCAGCACTTCATCAACATATGACATGTGACATGTCCTCCTTTAGTTTATATATAATTTACAGAGCTGGTACGCCTTTGCACCTTTTTTCATTATACATGCATCATCTGTATTTAGGCAAGCAAAATTTTAACACGGTAACGCGAAAAAACCTTAATTTTCGAATGGATACTTCAATCCGATTTCTTTGCGGATATGATCCATCTGTTTCATGATGATCATCGTATCTGCATGTGACATTTCCGGGCATTCTTTTTTGTGCCATTTCAATGCCTTTTTACATGCTTCAATTTCATATTCATAGCCTGTTATCTGCTTAGGCGCCTTTTTAAACAGCTTCCTCTTGTAATCCTTATCATAGACGGCAATAGATTCAAAGTTATTGATGTTTTCAATAACGATCACACCTTCCGTTCCCTGAATGATTCCCTTTCTGTCTCCTACCGTTTCCATAGACGTATTGAGCACAGCCATAGAACCGTCCTGATAACGGATTGTAATGCTGTCATGTGCATCCACGCCCTCTTTCGTCATAAGTGCAACTGCATGAATATCATCTACAGACGATGATTTAAACATATCAGCAAACGTCAGTGCATAAACTCCAACATCCAACAATGCTCCCCCGGCCAGATCTGCATTTATCAGACGTTCTTTATGAAGCATCGGATAAGACAGGTTTGCCGTGATCATACGCGGTGTACCGATCATTCCGCTCTTTATCACCTTTTGGATAGTCTCAGCCATAGGCATATAGCGCACCCACATAGCTTCTGTAATAAAAACACCTTTCTTTCTTGCATATGCAAGCAGTTCCTCTGCCTCTTCAGCATTGACGCAAAACGGCTTTTCTACCAAAACCGGCTTCCCGGCATCAATACACATTTTGGCATGCTCATAGTGAAACGGATGCGGTGTTGCTATATATACAAGCTCCACAGCCGGATCCGAAAGCATGTCCTCATAGCTTCCATATGGTCTGGTAACCTGATGAATGGAAGCAAACTCCATGGCTTTATCAATACTTCTGGATGCCACTGCATACATTTCAACACCACGCATTCTGGAAACCGTATCTGCCATAATCGCCGCAATCCTGCCGGCACCAATAATACCTACTTTCAATTTTGCCATAATATCCACCTCTCTGCTAATACACTTCTTTATTTTCTGTCGTGATCCCGGATATCTGTCTCGTGACTTTTATCCTGCGATAACATCATTTTAACAAAGAAAAAAGCTATTGCAAAGTACTTTTGCAATAGCTTTTCATTTACTGATTAATTACTGAATATCAACAAAATCGGATTTTACATAACCGGTCTTGCCATTATAGTCAATCTTGCACCAACCATTGGCATTTTCATAAAGTGTATATGTTTCACCAAGATAAATAGTACCAAGGTATTCTCCATCCTCACTTGCGGATGCACGTACTCTTACACTTTCCTTTGGAGTAATCTTTCCGGAAGCTGCGGTGGTTGTTGTTTCTGTTGTTTCTGTTGTCTCCTGAGCAGCTGTATCTGTTGTGGCCTCTGCTTCTGTATTGTCAACTGTTGCATCTGTTGTTTCAGCAGGAGCGCTGGACTGTAAGAAGTCAGATTTGATATAACCTTCCTGTCCATTGTAATCTACTTTGCTCCAGCCATTTTCTTTAACTTCCAGCCTGGTAAGTGTTGTACCGGCTTCTACCTGTCCGAGACGATCAGCATTTTCGCTGTCAGATACACGTACATTGACTTTGTCCGTTGTTGTGACTGTTTCATTGACAGCTGCTGTTGATGCTGTCTCTGCGACTTCCTCTGCAGCTGCATTAGCTGCGGCTTCCGCCTGTCTGGCAGCTACTGCTTCATCCAGTTTGGCATCAATGCTTTCCATATAACTGTTCAATGCCTCATCAGAAGCAATTGCATCTGAGAAAGCTGCCTGAACAAGACTATAATAATTTGCAATCTTTTCACCGGAAACCACACCCTGTACATAACTAAGCGTAGCTTCATCTACATTGCTGTCAATATATAAGTTTCCGTTTTCATCGGTTCTTACATATGTTGCCTGTAAGCCGGGAGCCTTGGTGTCAATCCCGACAAATTTTGTTTCACTGTAAATCAGAACAATGTATTCGCCTGCATTTGCTCCGGGCTCATCAAAAATCAAAATATTATCATAAGATTCAATATCTGCCGCTCTTGTCTCAAGTCTGATCTTTTCTTCCTCGGAAACATCCTTTTTAACAGTAGAAACAGTAGCCGAATCTCCATCCTTTAACGCATTGTAATACAATGTGATCAGATTGATGATATCCTGATTGGTCGTAGTCTCCATTCCTTCCGGCGGAGTTACAATCGCAGTATCGGCTGACATTGTCACCTCCTGCGAATTATCAGATACCTCAGATGTTTTTTCTTTGCTCTTTCCGCATCCGGTACAAACAAGCGTCAATCCCATAACTGCAACCAGAAGCATAATCCTGGATACATGTCTGCTGTTTTTATTTTTCCCCATTCCCAACATAAATGTGTGAGATGATTTAGCCATAATATACGTCCTTCCTTTGTTTTATAAGATCATAATATAGCGTACCCGAGAGGAATCGAACCCCCATCGGCTGAACCGGAATCAGCTGTTTTATCCGTTAAACTACGGGTACATAAATATTACGAAATTGTTACAACTCGTTTATAATATCATAAAACCCATAGTTTGACAAGTTTTGATCGTTAGAAACTTACTGACGGAATCATCAATTTTTCGGAAGAATAATTATAATAGTAAAAATGATCGGACAAAACCTCTTCTTTTGCCACCTGATCGCGGTTGATATCCTGAATCATATTATTCATTTCATGATAATCTTCTCTTCCGGATACCGGAAGCACGATCACTTCATGAATACTGCTCGGCAGAACAATAAGATCCGTCCCTGTTTTTTCCGCAATCTGTTTTAAGGCACCGGGATAGCAGATTACAGATGCTCCAAAATAATTTTCCTGATTGCTCAAAATATACATAGGCATTTCTTTTTGAATGTTTTCCATATCCTGTCTGATACCATCAGCTTCTATCCCCTTATGCAGCAGCATTTCCACAATCACATCATCCATATTGTTAACACGAAGCGGCATGAGATGTACACTGTTTTTCATGGCAATCTGATACAGGATATTTTTATCAATCCCCCACATTGCCAGATGCTCATTTTCAATCTGGATAGATGCCTTTGTTCCGGTGCTGTTGTTCCGGCTTATCACATAACAAAATGTGATTGCAAGATCCAGAAAAGGAGTATAAGGAATATCTCGCAGCCTGTCTTTATTTTCCTCATAAGAAACCAGTTTGATGATAATACGGTCCTTAGCCTGTTCAAAGCATTCAAAGCCGCGGATATCAATCTGCGGATTCCCATATTTTTTAAATACATAAACCATTTCTTCTGCTACAGTCGGCAGATCATAAGTATCCAGATATTTTTCGTAAAAATCATCCAGCCGTAAATTGGGTGAAGCACAGCTATCCTTTCTGATAACAGAACAGGCTTTATATGTCACACCATTATTTTTCACGGTGTCATGAATATCAATTCTGACATTTTCTCCCATTTTATTTTCAATTTCCGATTTAACTGCATCAACAAACTCTAAAAAATTTAATTTTTCCATGATTTTTTCCTTTCGATTTAAGATTAGATTTTCATATCTGTGCCGATATTTTTGGCAAAAGCAGGTATGAATAAAAGATTTGAAATAAGATTGCCGGTAAAATAAGCAATAAAAAAGGCAACAGACTCATCATCTATTGCCTAAAGCTTTCTGATATCAGAAAATGCCAATATGCTTATACACGTGATAAATACTCACCTGTACGGGTATCGATCTTGATCACTTCACCCTGGTTAACAAATAACGGAACCTTAACCTGTGCGCCGGTCTCAACGATTGCGGGCTTGGTAGCACCGGTAGCTGTATCGCCTTTGAAGCCGGGCTCTGTCTCTGTGATCTCCAACTCTACAAACAACGGAGGTTCAACTGCAAATACATTGCCGTTGTGAGAACATACTTTGACCATTTCGTTTTCTTTTACAAATTTCATTGCATCACCAACTTCATCTGCACTTAATGAAATCTGATCATATGTCTCAGTATCCATGAAATTATATAAATCTCCGTCTGCATATAAATACTGCATATCTTTTCTATCAATACGTGCTGCCGGGAATTTTTCAGTAGGACGGAAAGATGTTTCTACAACACCACCGTTTTTGATGTCTTTGAGCTTTGTACGCACGAATGCTGCACCTTTACCGGGTTTTACGTGCTGGAACTCAATGACCTGGCATACCTTATTATCATACTCGATGGTCATACCATTTCTGAAATCACCTGCTGTAATCATGATTATATCCTCCTAAATTTCACATTCAATTTTTCACGTCATAATTCTCTAATAGTTTATACTAAAAATAAACAATTTTCAACTGTTTTTTATCTGCAATTTACATTTATATTTACAGCTTTCATCATGCCCGGTTATCTTCTTTGTACGGATGTGCGATTACATAATCAATGGCTTCAAGATATCCATCCAGTCCGTGCCCATATATCTGATGATCACAGGCAGCCTTAGTAACCGAAACTTTTCTGAAATCCTCTCTCTTGGTAATATCCGAAATATGGATCTCAACCTTTGGCATAGTCGTAACGGATGCCAATGCATCATGGATGGCATAGCTGTAATGCGTAAAGGCACCCGGATTGATCACGATTCCCTCTGTTCCGTCAAAATAAGCATCCTGGATCCGGTCTATGATCGCACCTTCATGATTGCTCTGGAATACTTCGATTTTGCAGTGGCTGCGCTCCCCCTTATCGGAGATCATCTTAAGCAGTCCGTTGTAATCGGTTGTCCCGTAAATTCCTTTTTCCCGGATTCCCAAAAAATTGAGATTGGGTCCGTTAATAACCAAAATATTCATCTCTGTCACCTTCGCTTTATTTTTTTATGATGTCTTTATGACATCCTGGATCTCCGAAAGAATTTCTTCAAATGTCTTTCCATCTACATCCACAACCGCCGTAGCTGCTTCTTCATATATAGGAGAACGCTCCGTGATCATTTCCGTTATTTTCTTTTGCGGGTTTTCACACTGCAGCAACGGTCTTGTAGTATCATTTTTCAGACGTTCATATATAGTATCCGGCTTTGCCCTGAGATATATGACATTCCCGAGTTTTTTTAAAAGCTCCCTGTTTTCTGCCCTGAGAGGAAGTCCGCCTCCCACCGATATAATATACCGGTCTTTATATTCCAGAATATTTTTTAGCATATCTGTTTCCATCTGTCTGAAAGCCGGTTCACCCTCTGTAGCAAAAATATCGGAAATTGATTTTCCATACTGTTGCTCTATCATTTTGTCGGTATCAATCATAGCAACTCTCTCCTTGTAGGAGAGTTTTATCCCTATTGTTGTTTTGCCGCAGCCCATATATCCGATCAATATTGTATTATTCATCAACTCTTGTTTTTTCCTTCATCAAATCGTATATTTTATCACACAGATCTTCATCAACCTGTACACCATTCCAAAGCTCATATGCATCAACGCCCTGATATAACAGCATGCCAAGTCCGTTGCAGACCTTTACCCCGGACTTTTTGCAAAGCTTCATAAACTTCGTCTCAGCAGGCTTGTATATGATATCCACCGCATTGTCCAGAAGCTGATAAAATGCCGGATCTTCTATCACAACAGAATCACAATCCGGATACAGGCCTACGCTGGTTGCCTGAATGCACAGATATTTTTTGTGCGGCAGCCTTGTATAGTCAGAAAGCGCCAGACCACTTACAATATCCGTCTCCATAGCCCGGTTTACTTCCTCTGCCACTGCCACTGCCTTGTCAACCGAACGGTTCAGGATGTATACATGTGCGGCATGCTCTGAAACCATCAGAAACGCGATCGCGCGGGAAGCTCCTCCGGCACCGAGTAAAATAACGTCTCTGCCCTCTATGGTGATGGCTTCCTTTTTCATGGCACGTCTTAAGCCCGTCATATCCGTGTTGTATCCCTTAAAGCCACCGTCCACTCTTACAAGCGTGTTGACAGCGCCTATCTTTTCTGCCAGTGAATCAATCTCCTTTAAAAAAGGAATTACGGCACTCTTATGTGGAACCGTCACGTTCAGTCCCTGTATATTCAATCCATAAGCTCCCTTTATGGAAGCCTCCACCTGATCCTTTTCCACATGGAACGGCACATAAACAAAATTATCACCGTGGTCTGCGGCGATCGAATTGTGTATGAGTGGTGACAGGGTATGTTCAACCGGACACCCGATCAGACCGCAGGTTTTGGTCAGTCCGTCAATTTCTCGCATGCTTTCACTTCTCTTTCTGTTTTTTATTCCTTCTATTTGTTGATGTCCTCTTTTTTAATTTCTTCTTTTTTAATTTCTTCTTTTTTAATTTCTTCTTTTTTAATTTCTTCTTTTTTCAATTTCTTCTTATAAAAATGCAGTATGATACATTCCAGATATCTTTTTAAAACGATCTGTATTTCTTCTTTTTTGTCAATTGGTTTTACTAAAATGCTGTAGATGCCGCATCTTCTGGCGCCCCAGACATCCGTAAAAAGCTGGTCACCGATAAAAACAGTCGTACCGGCATCCGTATGCATCCGCTCCATAGCCTGTTGATAACCCTTCTTTGACGGCTTTCCAGCCTTATATATATAGGACGCTCCTTCCACCGCATCACAAAACATCTTCACCCTCGGCTCCTTATTGTTGGACAGAAGCATCATGGAAAATCCAATCTCATGCAGGCGGTGAAACAGTGCTATGGCTCTTTGATCAGCCGGAGCACCATGCTCAACCAGTGTATTATCAATATCAAAAATCAACCCCCTGATTCCTTTTTGATACAGGGCTTCAAAATCTATCTCATAAGTTGAATCCATCCAGATATCCGGGTAAAAATCTTGAAACATAAAATTAATTTCCTTCTAAAAAAATTTTTCCGATCCCGAGCCTTGAAACACCTTGCGTGCCTTGAAACACCTTGCGCCCCGGCAATCCGTAAATTTGCATTTTATACCATCCGAGTCACAAATATAAAAAAGCCCGGAGAATATTGATCAATCCTCCGAGCTAATCATAACAAATATTTAACAAAAATAAAACCGCTTTATTTCACAATCACAATTCCATCCTCTGAGGAATGATTGATTCTTCCAATATTGGATGCATCTCCGACAAAGTAACGGTACTGATCTAAAATCTGATCTTTTTTCACATCAGAAAGCGCCTGACCCATATCAAGCAAGGTAATATCACGTTCCTTGCCGATATAATCGTATGTATCTCCGGTATTAAAATCCAAGGAAATATCTTCAAGGCTTATAGCATTGCGTCGTGCATCATTGGTCTGCGGCACACGCTCTTCTGCCTTGGGAAGCTGCACTTCCGCTTGTCTTTTTTGTTCGTCCTGAGCCTTTATTGTGGCTACATCTACCTGCTTGATCTGCACAGCAGGCCGGTTCTGATAAAAACCGCCAATTGCTCCGATGCCCATGCTATTCACCACCTTCTTGTCCTTTATTATAATATATATCGACCATTTTCGTCAAAAATAAAGTCCCGGATTGAATTTATAAATGAATTTTGTGTTTGAACAACATCGCGAAACCATTTTTAATCTGCAGAAAATGATATTCGGTTTGACTATAAAAAAGAAGACGGATATACTTATTTTATATGATATCAATGTCCAAATGTCAGAAAGACGCAGGCAATACGATATCGGTGGGGCAAAAACAACTTATGCGGGGGTATTTATGAATAAAATAACCAACACGAAAGCGCCAAAACGCAATTATGTACTGGAGCTTTGGCGTTTTATTTTCTGTATCATGGTATTGGGATTTCATTTTTTCAGTAAAATTGATTCCAGACTTTTTCATGCCGGGTATCTCGGTGTCGAGTTTTTCTTTCTGGTTTCCGGATACTTTATCGGCAGCTTTTATTTCAGACAACTGGAAGACAAGGATTTTAGAAATCGCCTAAAATCAGTCGGACATTATATAATCTCCCGCTTCAAACGTCTGTATCCGCTATATTTTGCAGCCCTTATCATTATGCTCATCATAAAACTCTTAACAGGTCAGCTCACTTTTTCCATGCTGCCGTCCACATTAAAGGATTGCTATGCAGAATTTTTCATGCTTCAATGGACGCCCTTGGGAAATGAGGTCCTGATCTCCGCAGACTGGTATGTTCCTGCCGTCTTTTTTGGTGGAATCTTTTTTATCATCCTCTTATCCCTGACCGGAAGGGTCGGCGGCTATCTGTTAGCTCCTGCTATCAGCTTCTTCCTTTATCGATATTATTTCCTGTTGATTGGAAAAATAGATATTATTATCTATCATCATTGCATTTTGCGTGGCATTGCCGGTCTTGGACTCGGTATCTTTATTTATTTTATCTGCAGCTTAGTTCCTGCAATTCCCGCTAAACTGACCTGGCCTTTCTTTATTTTGTCCAACCTGATCGTTATGGGTGTTTTTATATACAGCCAGTTCGGGCATCGGTCAAAATGGGATTTCTTTATAATCGGTCTTTACACACTAAGCCTCTTTCTTTTGATGATTGCAGATACTCCCGGAATGCCCGGATCAATGCAGAAGGCTTTCGGCTTTCTTGGTAAGACCACCTATCCGATATATATTTTACAGATGCCTGTGATCGAACTGATTCTTTCAATCATGTGTTAAAATCCGCAGACTTGTTTTAACCCTCTGTTTTTTCACTGCCTTTTAACCGGTGCACTATGCCGTAGCAATCCTGTGCGGCTGGTTAAAATGGTATAAGCAAAGGGCTCAGAAAGAGGTCTGTTCCTCATAAAATGCTTCTCTTGCCTCAGCCGTCAGGTCATCCAGTTCCGAGAAAACCTCGTCGAAATTTTTAGGGAATTGATTTTCACCGGTTGCTTCTATCCTGCTTCCATCCACAAATTCCACTTGGAAACTCATGCTATAGCCATCCAAAGCATTGGGATCATATCCACAAAAACCTGCCCAGGATGCAACGTTATAGTTTTCCAGAATCGTACGTGCTTTATCAAAGACCTCTTCGTCCACCGGATAATCAAAAATTTCCTCTTCTTCCCCGCCCCAGGGCTCCACCCGTACCAGTACCTCTTCCTCCTGTCGGATCAGGCTCACACTCCAGATTTCTTCCACCATCGTTCCATGCACATAATACGTCAGTTCCTGAATATCCGGAAGCGGTGTACCTTGCGCATTTTCCGGATTCTCCATATTCTCCATATTCTCCGTATTCTCTGTATCTGCCCCTGCAGTCGTCCCATCCGGCATTTTACCCGGCTTATTTCCAGACCACTTTCCGCAGCCTGCAGCCAACGCCGCCAACGCAGTAAATGTCATAAGCAATATCCAGCCTTTCTTTCCCCTCATAAGTCACTTCCATCTCCTTTTTGATCCAGTTTTAAATCGGCTCCCATTCTCCGGTCAGATAATCCATTCGATAAACTGATCCGGATGCTCTGTTCCAAACGCAAAGATTGTGCAGGCAATACATTTTTAACGATATGACACCTGCGTAATACCCTCCGGATAATCCACCCCCTGCATTTCATCCCTCACAGTACAGCCGGAAAATTCGATAATATTGGTCGGCGGGTTATATCCATCCTCCAGAAAGATCTGATACTCATTATCTCTGAACAGGCAATTCTCAAAGTTGACCGAAAGAGAGTCCTGACAGGTTATAAATGGACTACCCTCTGATTTTATTTTGTTTCCTATGATCTTGCAATCATCCAGATCGACACCATAGCAATCAATGAAAGAAAACATACTGTATTGTTCACTGGTCATAAAGCTGCATTTCGTAAATGTCACCATTTCCGCTGACGAAAGCCACACAAGGCCATAGGTACACTCATAAATATCTGTATCCTCCATCGTTAAACCGAAGAGATTATAAGCTTCTATCCCATAGGTTCCGCTTCCATATAAGTTACAGTTATCAATTGCTACATAACTACACTGATCAAGGTAAATCACACTTCCGGTACAATATCCGGGTTCCACCTCATGCCCACAGATCAGACCGCGAAGCGTAATCTCCTGACATTCTTCAAACCCCAGAGCTCTTGCATAGGAATTCTCCGTACTAATTTCTACTCTGGCCCCCTCTTCTGCTTCGATACACAGATTCCATACATTCCGCACCGTATACTCTGCCAGTCCATCATAACTCTTTATCCAGTCAATATTGGGATTTGTAATACTATCACAGTTAAGCTCACTAAAATTATACGTTCCCTCCTTCAGGATAATCTTTGTTCTGCTCTGAATGGCCTTTGCCAGCTCCTGCACGGTAGCTACCGTTACCTCATTCAAATACTGATATTCCTTTATCTGCTCCATTTCCTTTGATCCTTCCCGCAGATAGGTACAGATCATTACATGTTCTACTCCCAGCTCCTTCCCGGAAAACTGTTCGCAATAACGGAGTTCGTTTTCTCCAGTCAAGGTCAGTGTACGAACCGTCTCATTTCCATCAAATCGGTTTTTCAACCTTGCGACAGGCTGACCATCCGAATCAGGATCCTGCTTTACGAGAGCCATTCCCTGAATCGATTCGTTTCCGTATCCGGTGCTGCTGTAATCCGCATACAGACTGTTTTCTTCATCGTATATGAGAAACTCGGAAAATAACCCCTCCTGCTCTGCAAAATAGTATGTATTATCGACCGATGGTTCTGTATCATCTACAGAATCACTATACTCAAAACCAACAAGTACCCAGTTTCCGCAGAAATCATCCCAGTCCACATCTGTGGATTCATTTGCTTCTGCTTCTGCTTCTGTTTCCGTTTTCGTTTTTGTTTCTGTCTCAGCATCTGCTTCTGCTTCCTGCTTCGTTTCCGGCTTTGAAATCAATTCTTTATCATCCGGATTTTTCCCGCATGCACTCAATAATACGACAGAAAGCAGGCCTGTTATGATCCGTATTACCCATTTTAACTGTACTTTTTTCATATCAATCCCCTCCACACGTGTGCTTTATAATTTATCCCTTTCTTCCTTTATACCCTATTTTAGTCATTTCGTATATACCAATGATTAAAAAAAGATAGACGTAATGTGATCTGCGTGATCAATTAATGCATTTTTTTCGGAATGATTTTGTGGTATACTGTGCATGATATAAGTTTCTTTTGTTAAATACACCGTATCGGTGCAGGAAATCACAATATTATTTAAAAGACGTAAAGCAAAAATGAATCAGACAACAACGACCTCCACAACTTCACCAACAACAAACATTCCCATTACTTTCGCAAAGGAATACAGCCATTCACAGACCGTCAAAATCGGCTGTTCAGACTGCAAAGGCTGCAATAAATGCTGTGAAAATATGGACAACTCTATTATTCTGGATCCATATGACATGTGGCAGTTTACCTCTACTTTAAAGCTTTCAGACGGCTCTTATGCCACTTACGAGATCCTCACTTCCGAGGATGGTCCCCTGGAGCTTACGAGTCATGAAGGTCTGATCATGCCCAATATCAAAATGGTTGCGGATGAACGTTTTGCGCATATCAATCCGGACCGTGGAGTCTGTCCGTTTTTAAATGCCCAGGGCAGATGCTCCATCCATCCGATCCGTACCGGGCTCTGCCGTCTCTACCCTCTGGGACGCAATTTTTATCCGGACAGACTGACCTATTTTATCTTAAACGAAGACCTCGGCTGTCCTGCCAAAAACAAGTCCTATGTCCGGATTGCTGACTGGCTCGAAATTACCGATTTGGACCAGTACGAAGCCTTCCAGTTAAAATGGCATCAAATAAAGCTGCAGACCAAAGCAAAAATGCAGGATCCACAGCTTCCTTTTGAAACAAAAAAGATGCTCTCTATCGAATTTTTAAACTGCTTTTATAAAACACCCTATCCAAAGGATTTTTATCAGGAATTTTATAAACGGGCTGATGCGTTTATAATACAATTGGCTCAAAACGAAGCCTGATATCCGGCAGTGAATTCAGTGTATAATAGTAATTGACTGCCCAGTCCTCTCCCTGTGAAGGATCATTTTCGCCGCTCGCCGGAGGTGCAAATATATGCAGATCCATTTCACACGGTCCTGTGATCTTCCGGTCAAAAAATGCGGGCATAAAATCAACGAATCTCACACCACTTGCCTTGTAAAACCATCTTCCGTTCAGTTCCATCATCAAATTAGCATCTGCTAACTCATCCTTGAAGTAAGCCTCTGCAAACACCGGATTGCCTTCCAAAGATAATGTAACAGAAAGACCTTCTGCATCTTCGGCTCCCCCCCAGCGTAAAACAGCCGGCAGATTCGTCTCTTCCTGCACTTCTATTCCCGGCTTAAAGAAATCATCATTGATAATCTCCCTATATGCAGAAAGCACAGGCTGCTCAATTCCAACCTCGGCATTGTTGGGATCTGTGATCTCCAGCCCCAGTCTGCCATCATCCCTGAACTGGTAAAATGTCAGTCCGCTGAACCATCTCTCTGTATCTTCCTTTACCATGCGGCAGAATTCCTGTACCATCTTTACCTGATCAAACGGTCCGGTCACATCACCATCCGCATTAAATTCCGACATTACCATCGGCTTTGCCACGCCATCATTCAGTTCCTTAAAGCGCTCAAAGCTCCGTTTGGTCAGCTCATAAACAGTCTCAACCTGATCGCGCTTATGCTGGAAGTTATCTTTTTCGGCTACCTCATACGGCCAGCCCCAGTTGAGCGCCATATACTTATCAACCGACCAGATATCCGTCGTCCGGACAGCCTCGGTAAATTCTTTTTCATATAAAATCTCTTTTACATCCGGATCGGGATCTTCAATTCCGCCAATACAGAGGATGGTCTGTACGTTCGGCGCATATTCTTTGATGATCTTATGAAAACGCACGTAAAAATCCGCAATCTCCTGATAGGACGCCCTTTTATTGAAGGAAAACCAGTTGCCGGTTGCCTCATGATTGACCCGGAGCATCATACGCCCAAATGGCCGCAGATCCCTCGCTATTGCAATAATATGCTCATCCGTTACATGCGGATCACAGGTAAGTGTCAGGATCACATCCTGACCATGCTTTCTGACATCACGCATACAGGTAAAGGGCTCTCCATCATGATTTCCATTAAGACCGCCTCCATATGTGAAGTAATCATCATACGGATAATCCCATGCAAACGTCACCTCCTGATCGGCATAGGCATCCCTCGCACGGGCAGGCCACCCCTTATCAAGCGGATAATAACAATACATCAGATTGATTCCTCTGTGCGGTCTGTGCATTTTTTGTAATATATAATCTTGGTTTACATAACTTCCTCTTTCGCTGCCATCGCCCAGATCAACGGCAAACTTGGCAGGGGTCAGTAAAATTTTCTTTAAACGATCCATCTTCTGCTCCATTCTTTTTCCCTGATATTTTTCTTTTTTATCATACAATTTATCTGAAAGAAATGCCAGTCAAAATCCGCTTTTTGCCATCTTTTAGCGGAAAAACACCGAAATACTATTTACTATTTTTCCAAAATGTTTTAGTATTTTAGGTAATGAAATAAAAATCATATTATTATAAGGAAAAGGAGATATTGAATATGAATCTTTCACCTCTTCAGAAGGCAAGATATGAGTACACTCCCAAGCTTCCGGGAATGCTCAGAAACGGTATTTCAGAAATCTGTGTAAAGGAAGGCGCCGAAACATCAAGTGTTGCTGATCAGGACAAGATCAAAGCACTCTTCCCCAACACATACGGAAAAAAGGAAATCACATTTGAAAAAGGTCAGAACACAGCTGCTGCCAAAAAACAGGTAGTCGGTGTTATTCTTTCCGGCGGACAGGCTCCCGGCGGACACAATGTTATCACAGGTCTCTATGATGCATTAAAAGCAACCAACAAAGACAATGAGCTTCTTGGTTTCAAGGGTGGCCCGGACGGACTTTTAAATAATGATTATGTTACATTTGATGATGCTTTCATCGACGCATACAGAAATACAGGTGGTTTTGATATCATCGGTTCCGGCCGTACAAAGCTCGAAACCAAAGAACAGTTTGCTATCGTTGCTGACAACGCAAAGAAAAACGGACTGACAGCTATCGTTATCATCGGTGGTGACGATTCCAACACTAACGCTGCTACACTTGCTGAATACATGGCAGCTAACAACACCGGTATCCAGGTAATCGGATGCCCTAAGACAATCGACGGCGACTTAAAGAACGAAGATATCGAAGCTTCTTTCGGTTTTGATACAGCTACCAAGACATACTCAGAAGTAATCGGTAACATCGAAAGAGATGCCAACTCAGCAAAGAAATACTGGCATTTTGTAAAGGTTATGGGACGTAGCGCTTCGCACGTTGCTTTGGAATGTGCTCTTGAAACACAGCCCAACATCTGCTTAATCGGTGAAGAAGTAAAAGCTAAAAAGATGTCTCTTGCACAGATCGCAGGCCAGATCGCTGACTCTGTAGAAAAACGTGCAGCTAACGGTGACAACTTCGGTGTTGCTATCATCCCCGAAGGTATCGTAGAATTCGTTCCCGAGTTCTCAGTGCTGATCGCAGAGATCAACGAGCTTCTTGCCGGCAGCAAAACAGAAGAATTTAATGCTCTTCCTGACTGGGCTGCAAAATATGCATTCATCGAAAGCGGACTTACCAAAGAATCCATGGCAGTATTTGCTATGCTTCCCCAGTTCGTTCAGCAGCAGTTATTCTTAGAAAGAGATCCTCACGGAAACGTACAGGTATCCTTGATCGAATCTGAGAAATTATTCTCTGCATTAGTAAAAGACGAACTCGAAAAGAGAAAAGCAGCCGGCACATACAAAGGAAAATTCAGTGCATTACATCACTTCTTCGGATACGAAGGAAGATGTGCATTCCCTTCAAACTTCGATGCTGACTACTGCTACTCACTTGGTTACAATGCATTCATGCTGATTTCTTACGGCTATACCGGATATCTTTCAAAAGTATCCAACCTTTCTAAACCTGCTGACGAATGGGTTGCAGGTGGTATGCCGATCACCAAGATGATGAACATGGAAAGAAGAAACGGTGAAGACAAACCGGTTATCCGCAAAGCTTTAGTAGAGCTTGACGGTGCTCCTTTCAAATACTTCGAAGCTCACAGAGATGCATGGGCTGTTGAAACAGCATTTACTTATCCCGGTGCTATCCAGTATTACGGACCTTCAGAAGTATGTGATCTGACAACAAGAACACTTGCTTTAGAAAAAGGTGTTAACTAAAAGTTGGTATTAAAAAGCCCCCAGTCATAATGACTGGGGGCTTTTTTAGCTTTCACAGAACGCAAGAATCTGCTGCTTTAGGATGCTCCCTCCTTACCTGACACCTTTTAATACACACATCTATTTACCGCTTTCTGTAACTTTCCACACACCACTTTTATTACTGCCTACACGAACAACAATTCCTGCTTCTTTCAACTTCTTAACCTGTTTTTCTACGGTTCTTCTTGTTACTCCTATTGCTTCAGCAATCTCATCAAGTGTACTTTCCGGTTTTTCACACATCAATCCGGCTATTTTAGCAGCACTTTCTCCGAACTTATCACGAATATCCTCATTTATCCTGTCTTTTTCCCGAACTTCTCCCGAATTATTTGATGCAAGTTCGGTATTACGGAACATATTCACTCGGAAACTTCCACCTATTTCAAGAAGCTCTGGTTCTCTAAGTCCGGCGCATTTACAGTTTTCCAATAATCTCGGAATACCGCTACCCCATTGTTCAATAATTTTCATATAGGTAAATGCACTTACAATACCTCTGTTTCTTGCCTGACAGCAACCGGATTTTAAATCTTCAATACTGAGACCACCTATCAGCATTCCCGGTGAAGTAATCTCCAGCCTGTCATCGTAAAGTGCCACCTGTACCTTTGCAGGCTCTAAATAAGACCTATGAACAACCGCATTGGCAATCAGTTCTCGAATGCTATCAATCGGCAGTTCATACACATCTCTGCGTTGTATTCCGTTAAATTCTGCTCCCATACGAATATTTCTAAGAACAAACTGATATGCTTCATCCACCTGTTCATAAATCGGTCCGTCATATTCTTTCCTGTCCAAAAAAACTGCTCTATTTGTACCCTTAAACACACCACATTGTATAGTAGCATTCAGATTATCATTTTGTGCCAGCAACATATATCCATTGGTTGGCACTACCTTACCATCCTGCATTTGCAACAATCCCCAAGACAGCAGATTCTTCTTTGAAATCTTCTTTACAGATTCTTCTTCCTGCTTATTTCTGCATTGCCCGAGAGCATACTGATACATCTTATCGCATAGTGCTTCAATTTTTTCCTCAGTGACCGTTTCCCCCACCGCAATTATCTGGTCATAACTTCTTTTTGCACCCTGAAATTCCAACTCTTTTACAATGTAATCATCTGCCACTCTTGTAGAACCGTGAACTCTGATATATACACCATCCGGCTTTCCTTCGGATTTCAAATAATATGGTCTGCTCTTACCCGGATATACCTGCACGATAATAACGGTTTTCTCCTCTATGCCCTGATATTTAATATCGAAATCAATCGTCGGCTCACAACTGTCCATAATTGCATTAGAAATGGAATCTGACACTTCAAACACTTTTTCCTGTGGGATACCTGTAACCTTCCATGTATTATTTTCCACGCCAAATATAAGCAGACCACCTGCACAATTTGCATAAGCTACTGCTGTTTTGGTATACTTCTTACTATTCGCCGGAATCATTTCTTTATATTCAACTTCTTTTGACTCTCCGTTTAAGATTTCTTCCACTGTCATGTCATTCCTCCAACACTTCTCCAATTGGGTAAACACTGTTTCCCCAATTCATTATTCTACCCAAAAAGTTTCACAATACACTTATTTACTTAGTTCTCATTCATTTTCCTTAGTTTTCTTGGGTCAATCGGCTTTTGTGCATCCTGTGGTATAAACCACATCAATCCTCTCTTTACTGCACCCTCTATTCTTCCCTGATTACACAACAAGGTTACTCTCCTTGCTGATATATTCCATTTCTCAGCCATTTCTCCTGCGGTAAAATATTCCATAACACACCCTCCGTTTTATATAAAGTACACCATCTAAATTATATTCCAATATCGGAACATTTTCAACTTATTTATGTGCTTTTTGCATATTTCCAACATACTTTTTTACAACACTTTTCACATATTTCACAAACAATTATCTTACTTATAGGCATTAAAAAAGCAGGATACAGCCCACAAGAATCATCCCCTGCCACTACTTTATTCTGCCGTTTCCAAATTTACATGTTCTCTGCTCCTAACGCTGTAATGTTCATTCCGTGAACCTCCTTTAAAAATATTGAAATAAGAAGGGGTCAACCCCAAATAAAAGGGTCTATTCCCAAACATAATACGAGGGAAAGCAAAATGCTTTCCCTCGCAGGACTCTCTCTTGTCACCGTTAAAAGTGCAGAAATATATATTGTTGTCCATTACCTCTTTTCGCTAATGGCTGCCTGTGCTGCCGCAAGTCTTGCAATCGGCACGCGGTAAGGCGAACATGATACGTAAGTCAGTCCTATCTTGTGGCAGAACTCGATGGATGAAGGATCGCCACCATGCTCTCCACAAATACCGAGCTTGATATCCGGTCTGACACTGCGTCCTTTTTCAGCTGCCATCTTGACAAGCTGTCCGACACCTGCCTGATCCAGCCTTGCAAACGGATCAGATTCGTAAATCTTTCTCTTATAGTAGTCATTTAAGAACTTGCCTGCATCATCACGTGAGAAACCAAAGGTCATCTGCGTCAGGTCGTTTGTACCAAATGAGAAGAACTCAGCTTCTTTTGCAATCTCGTCTGCCGTCAGTGCTGCTCTCGGAATTTCAATCATGGTTCCGATGTGATAACTGATATCAGAGCCTTTTTCTTTTTTCACAAGCTCTGCAGTCTCAACTACGATATCTTTTACAAATTTTAATTCTTTTCTTTCGCCTACCAGAGGAATCATGATCTCCGGTACGATATCATATCCTTTTTCTGCCTTAACCTCAATAGCAGCTTCCATAACGGCTCTCGTCTGCATCTTGGCAATTTCCGGATATGTAACAGCCAGACGGCATCCACGATGTCCCATCATAGGGTTGAATTCATGTAATGAATCACAGATTTCCTGAACCTCTTCGGAGGTCATCATCATCTCAACTGCCAGGTCATCAATATCCGCCTGCTCGGTTGGAACAAATTCATGAAGCGGAGGATCTAAGAAACGGATGGTAACCGGTCTTCCTTCCATGGTTTCATATAATGCCTTGAAATCCCCCTTCTGATAAGGGATCAGTGCATTGAGTGCTTTTTCTCTCTGCTCTAATGTACGTGCTAAGATCATCTGACGGATGCGCGGGATCCTTTCCGGATCAAAGAACATATGCTCTGTACGGCAAAGACCGATACCCTGTGCGCCAAATTTAACAGCTACCGCTGCATCTGACGGTGTATCTGCATTGGTGCGAACCTGCAGCTTGCGGTATTCGTCAGCCCAGTCCATAATACGTCCGAAATTGCCGGAAACACTTGCTTCCACGGTCGGAATATCTCCATAATAAATATTACCTGTGGATCCATCCAGTGAAATATAGTCACCCTCATGGATCTCATGTCCGCCAAGTGAAAATACTTTATCTTCTTCACTGATTGCAATTTCACCACAACCGGATACACAACAGGTACCCATACCTCTTGCAACAACCGCAGCATGGCTTGTCATACCACCACGTACAGTCAGTACACCTTCGGATGCATGCATACCTTCAATATCTTCAGGCGATGTCTCCAGACGGACTAAGATTACTCTGTCACCGGTCTCTTCATGATGCTTTTTCGCATCCTCTGCTGTAAAGTAAACCTTACCGGCTCCGGCTCCGGGTGATGCAGGAAGACCATGTCCGATCACCTCTCCCTTCTTTAATGCTTCGGGATCAAAGGTCGGATGCAACAACTGATCTAAAGACTTAGCCTCAATACGCATAACCGCTTCTTTAGGTGTGATCTTTCCTTCATCTACCAGATCACAGGCAATCTGCAGTGCAGCCTGTGCGGTACGCTTACCATTACGAGTCTGTAAGAAATACAGCTTTTTATCTTCAATGGTAAACTCCATATCCTGCATGTCTCTGTAATGGTCTTCCAGTTTAGTAGCAATTTCCATAAACTGTTTGAAACATTCCGGCATATCCTGTTCCAGTCTTGTGATTGGCTGGGGTGTACGCACACCGGCAACAACGTCTTCGCCCTGTGCATTGATCAGGTATTCACCAAAAATACCTTTTTCACCGGTAGAAGGATTTCTGGTAAATGCAACACCTGTACCGGAGGTATCACCCATATTACCAAATACCATAGCCTGTACATTGACCGCTGTTCCCCAGTCTCCAGGAATATCATTCATACGTCTGTAAACAATGGCTCTTTCATTGTCCCAGCTGCGGAATACTGCTTTTACTGCTTCCATCAGCTGTACCTTGGGATCCTGAGGAAATTCCTCACCCATGGCATCTTTATATATACCCTTGAAGATCCGGATAATCTCTTTGAGATCATCGGCAGTCAGATCGGTATCATAAACAGCCTCATCTGCCGATCTTCCAAGCTCTGCTCTCTTTTTATCCTTTTCTTCATCTAAAACTCGCTCAAAATGTGACTTTGGAACCTCCATAACAACATCCGAGAACATCTGGATAAAACGACGATATGAATCGTAGGCAAAACGAACATTGCCCGTCTTTTTGGCAAATCCTTCTACTGCCACATCGTTTAACCCCAAATTTAAAATAGTATCCATCATGCCCGGCATGGACGCCCTTGCTCCGGAACGAACCGAAACCAGCAACGGATTCTCCGTATCTCCGAATTTCTTCCCCTGCTTTGCTTCCAGATCTGAAAGTGCGGCAAAAATCTGATCCTGTACCTCCTGTGGTATTGTCCTGCCACTGTTGTAATATTCGGTACAAGCCTCTGTTGTAACGGTAAAGCCCTGTGGAATCGGAAGACCAAGATTGGTCATTTCTGCCAGATTGGCACCTTTTCCGCCCAACAGATTGCGCATATCTGCATTACCTTCTTCAAATAAGTATACCCATTTGTTAGACATGTTCTAACCCCCTTAGATAAAATTGTGTTACACACTATACTTATTATAGCATTTGTCCCATTCTTGCGTATATATTTAATATGTAAAAAACTTCTAATGGATGTAGAAAATCAGCGACATGTTTTGTGCTTTTTATACAAAATATGTGGGGTTTGTTGCATTTCACCTGTCAAAAAAGAGCTGCCATATATGTAAAACAAATAGCTAATAAGCTTTTCAACTGTATACTCTGTAAAAACATCAAGGGAAAGCTAATATAACGGCTTTCCCTTGATGTTATTTTCACAATATTTTGATGTTACTTTTCCAGATGGGTTCCCAACTTTTCCCGCGCTTCTGTTTCGGTAAGATGCATGGTATTCATAAGGTTCTGTAATAATTCTTGTTCTCTTGTATTTCTGCCAAGCTTTTCACCTTCGCTTCTGCCACGTTCTAGGCCAAGTTTTTCACCTTCGATTTTGCCACGTTCTTCGCCCTCCAGATATCCTTCGCGTTTCATATCCATATCATTCACATATGTTTTCAAATACTCCGACCTCCATTCTTCGTTCAGTCTTGCATTCTTCACTTCTTTATCAAGCAGTCTGGTAAATTCGTCCTCTGCAGCTTCATTTTCAATATGGTCAAATATTCCTAATGAAATTTTTTAATTTAGCAAAAAGCCAATTTGAAAACCAACACCCAAGCATACAGCCCAACGCATTGTGAAACATATCATCCCACTCAAACAATCCCCTTTTAAAAACCAGCTGTGATAATTCAATGACAGCCGATATCTGGAAGCCCATAAAAAATGCCCGTTTCAGCTTAACCTTATGTTCAAAAATTACCGGTAGCAGGATCCCCATTGGCATCAGCAAAATACAATTTAACAAATTTTCCTCCAACAGTTTCCAATCATGATATCGAACAACTTCATGCCAAGATCAGAATGGCTTTAATTCATATTGCCGAACGAAGGTAACTCTTGTGAATACAGTAGAGCCAAACACAATTCCCAGAAAGATAACTAATATTATCATGGCAATCCCTTGTATCTTTTTCCATTTCTGTCTCCGAATACCTGAAAATACTATTACCATTGCCAATATCAGAATCATTATGAAAACTGCTATTTCCCGTCAAAAATGCATCGTTCACTCTTTCAGCAGCCAATCGATAAGGCTTTCAGATTTAATACCGTCATAGGAAACATCAAGCCCCGGCTCAAGGGACAACACAATTTTCTCGTAGTTATCGCGGATGCTTTGCAGCGGTGCAAGCTCACGCCTGCGCACATCCTCGCTCATCATGGATTCCGTCACCTGAATATACTTTTTGTCGTCAGCAGTCGTTGCTATGAAGTCTACCTCTGCGTTGCCAATCTTTCCAATCGCAACATCATACCCCCGACGAAGCAACTCAAAGTAAACGACATTTTCAATAGCGTGACCACTGTCACGATTACGAAAGCCCAGCAAATAGTTTCTCAATCCAATATCAACAATATAGTATTTTCCGAGTGTACGTAGGTAGGATTTACCCTTGATATCAAAACGTTTGATCTCATAGAAGAAATAGCTCTCCAGAAGTGCGTTCACATATGCTTGCACGGTATGGACGCTGGGAGTCCCCTTGCGTTTACCGTCATCCAGAAGCCCTTCGTTTACCAGCGTGTTGCCAATAGATGAAATCGACACGCTGGAACCAATGTTATCCGCAAGAAACAGGATGATCTTGCGTAGCAGCGCGGAATCTGCGATCTGCTTTTGACCTCTGCGCTTTTCTCTCTCCAAAATGTCGCGGATGACTACTGTGGAATAGATGCCTTCGAGAAGCGACAGTGCCTTTTCCTGCTCCAAACCAACATCTGCAATACTGGGCATCCCGCCGAATCGCATATAGGCATCGAAAACCTCCCGTAGCTCATAGCGTTCGCCATTTTTATCGAATACCTGCCTACGGAATCCCCCGAGTGCGCTCTGCGTTTCACGAACCTCAAAACCATGAAAATCAAGAAACTCACGAAAAGAGAGCGGCAACATCTTGATTTCCACACACCGCCCGGAGAGATAGGTGGAATACTCCGAAGATAAAAGATAGGCGTTTGACCCAGTGACATAGATATCACAGTCAAAATCCACGCGGAAAGCGTTTATCGCATCCTCCCAGGCTTCGATCCGTTGCAGTTCGTCAAAGAAAAGATACATCCTTTTTCCAGAGACGATACGCTCTTTCACATAGCGGTATATACCGTCAGCGCTCATCCCACGAAAATCAAAGGATTCAAAATTCATTTCAATGATCTGCTCCGGCAGGATGCCCGTATCCTTCAAATGCTGAACCATCAGCTTTAACAGACTGGACTTACCACAACGACGAATACCTGTGATCACTTTGACCGGCTCGGTATCTTGAAAACCAATCAGCTTATTCAGATAACTGTCACGACCTTTAAGCTCATGTGAATCAATCATGTCTTATCACTCTCCTTTTCCAATAGTTCAGCACAAAACTATAAAAAAGTCAAGTTTGTGCACTGAAGTGCAAAAATAATCATATTTTGACAGTTTTCGTATTCATCAGATTGTCTGCGGCAAAATTCCGTTTTCCATCATTGGCAAAGCTTCAACCACAAGTACCTTAAAAGCAGATACCAGCTCTGTTCCGGGATTCGTACTCTTTTTGATTTCCAGCGGATGAAGCTGTCTGCCCGTTTCGACAACCATATCGATCTCATTCGTATCCTTATCACGATAATAATGGGTGAATCCTCAACAACAAGTACCTTATCATAAATTTCGTTCCTTGACACCTGAACAGTTCCGCTGGCTTATGTAGAACTTTGCGATTGCCCCGGTTATTCACGATATTACTCCACCCATTCTTCCTGAGATATTTTCTTTTGCGCAAGACTCTTTATATCCCCAGTTTTTCCCGCGCCTCCATTTCAGTAAGATTCATGGTATACATGAGGTTATGCAATAATTCCTGCTCTTTTTCCATTCTGCCACTCTCTGCTCCCGCGGAAAACCCATCAGTCCTGCCGGATTCATAGCCGGCCTCATAGCCCTCTTCCCGCAGCGTCCTCGCATATTTCTTTTCATCAAATTCTTCCAACAGCGATCCTAATACCTGGCTTCTATGTTTTCTCAAGATATCCTCCAGTATTCCATGCCCGATACAATACTCTATCGCAGCATTCATGGCTTCTTCACGGTTATCATATTTATTTGCATATTCCCTTGTAACGGCTACAAACTGTGCGTATTGTGAAAGCATACATACCACAGCCCTGCATCAGATGCTCGTTGTGCCCGTAGTTGATATTGATGACCTTTACACGACCTCCACGGCAGGCTCCACATCCTGATTGCTGAATGCAGATGACAGGCATAATTCATATTCATCCGGTGTATCGGTGGTTCCATTGTAAAATACAACACACTGTGGTGTCGGGAATGGGATCAGTTCACTTCCATATAGGCTCCTATCCGTGCTTTCCACAAGCAGCTGGTATTCCTGTGCCAGATAGATCAGAAATCTCACCGGCATATTCGGATTCAAGGTTGATTGATGCTCATACATATTGATTGAATATAGCATCCTCCTTCTTCATCCTCTTCGTAAATCTCCCACCCCATAAAATTGTAGTGAATTATAAAAGCATAAGATCTAAGAATTGATGTAAGAAATCAGACTGGAAAATATTGTCGGCATTGATAGCATCCGCGCCATACAGTATACGTTGTTTCGTTAATATTCTATCAGAAAATAGAAATATGCTATTGTTGAAAGCATACCACATCATCCTCGGATATGCAACCGAAATTTTCCACCCAAAGAGTCGTTCCATCCGAAAATGGAAATTATAACCTATGACAATACTCATATGCTTCTGGATTATCACGACTATGATGCTCACAAAATACAAACCTGTATGATCACGGAGCCCAATATGGTTATTACATTTACTGACTTTATACAAGATCTTGCCAACTACCATTTTGTATACACACAGGATGAGACAACTGAAATGCTTCAGGATAGTATCCATAAACTAAAAGAAGCTCTACCCCTTTCCGCCAGAACAAACGTTCTTGTTTTTTTGAAAAAAAGGCACTAAAATAAGGATGACTCACATTCACAGTGAAACCATCCTTATTTATTGGCAAATACTTCAATCCTTTTTTATTTATCTAACATCTTTTTCAGCTCATCCATAAAAGTATTGACATCCTTAAATTCCCGGTATACAGATGCAAAACGGACATAAGCAACATCATCGACTGCCTTCAGCTTGTCCATAACAAGCTCTCCAATGGCATTGGAGGAAATTTCTTTTTCCTCCAGATTAAAGATTTCTGTCTCAACATCTTCCACAATCTCTGCAATCTGATTGGCACTGACCGGTCTCTTATGGCAGGCCAACAATACGCCCGCCTCAATTTTTCCACGATCATAAGGCTCTCTCGTATTGTCTTTCTTGATAATGATCAACGGAATTGTCTCAACCTTTTCATAGGTTGTAAATCTCTTATCGCATCCGTCGCACACACGACGTCTGCGGATAGAATTGTTGTCTTCGGCCGGCCGGGAATCGATTACCCTGGTGTTTTCATGGCCACAAAAAGGACATTTCATAGTCTTGCTTTCCTCTCATAAAATTCAATAATATGTTACCCTGATAAGTACGCGACATACTATATTTAGTTGTTGCATACTCTAATGTTTACATTATATTCTCTTTTCCAAATTATGTCAACAAGTTATGGTAACCAATCTGACATGCGTACAACCTAACACCGAAAATCAACCAATATAATATCCAAATCAATTTATAAATTTATCTATAAGATACTTATATCTTGAATTAAAAATTAAAATATGTTATATAATAATTACTAAAAGCGATTTCATCGGCTACGTTTCGGACGTATACCTAGGGCTTATGCATTATTAGGGACCGATGAATCGCTTTCTGTTTTTCTTGCCTTAATATATGCTGATACAATATAATTTTTGTGTTTCTTGGCATCACTTACTGCTTCAATTACATAAAATGTCCCATCTATCTTTTTTGAAATTATCACTTTAGGAGCCAATTTCCCATTTGCATCAACGTAGCCCTGTGCATATTCATTGTGAAAGTCAATATGATCATAATTTGCTAAAACATAGCCGATTCTGGCTATATCTTCAATATTTTTCATACTTTCATCCTGTTCACCATTTTCTCCATGACGTTTTTTAATATGAATAATTCCATTATCATCAAGAACAATCCGGTTTCCATACACTTTTTTTCCTGTCAGTTCCTTTATTTTTCCTGCGGCCTCATCAGACAAAAAACCTACTGTAACAGATGAAGCTTTCTCTCCATTATAAACTTTCTTTACATAATCATAAATTTCCAAATCAATGGATTCTTTATAGTTCTCCATAATTTGTAATTCTGACTCCGTATGAATCATATATAATTTCTCCTTTTCGACTAGACAGAGCTCTCCATGCTCGCTATACAAGTAACTAATTCATAATCAATTTGGGAAAATAATAGATATTGTCCACCAAAAATACTACATTGTATCTGGTAAACTAAAGATATTCTTAGAAAATGATTGAATTGAAATTATTTATTATAGTAATCCTGACAGGAATAACTGTCAAGAACCGATTTTTATCACCGACACACTCTAACACCGAAAATCAACCAATATAATATCCGGCCCGATCTGCTTAATATTACAAAAAGGGACTTCGTGCTCTTCCCCAAAGAAGCAGCCCAAAATCCCACATTTTTCCGCAATGATCAGCTTGCGGATACAGCCATTGCATTCATCAAATTCCATATCAACGACATGCCCAAGCTTGCGGCAATCCTTCACACAGATCACTTCTTTCTTGCAAAAATCATCAAATGTCATATTATCACCGCAAACACTCTATTTACTTTATAATATGTAACAACACGCGTGATGTACCTGAAATTGACTTTATTTCAAAATACGCTCCACAAGCCGGTTGGTAAACCGGATACACGGCTTTTCCACAAACTTATGAAACAGCCATGCTAAAAGAATGATCACCAAAAGGCTTACAACAAATGCCACCAGGCAGGCTGCATGGTACGTTTTAAAAAGACCCTGCATTTTCACAAACAGCACCGCCGTCAAAGAAAACAAGACCGGTATATGTATCAGATATACCGCATAGGATATGCTCCCTAAAAAGCTTCCGACCTTTGTGGATAAAAGCTTTTGCACGGCACTTACCATAAAAATTCCCATCAGCAGTGCGAAAACCGCAAGCTTATGGTAAAACAGATACGGCGTCAGTCTGTGATATAAAAAATTACCAAGACCTGCCAGATAACGGTATCCGTTTGTCGGCTCCATTCCCACCGGATACGCCCCCAACAAAACTGCCACAACGAGCAGAATCAGTCCAATTCCTGTAAAAAGCTTCTTTTTTTCTTTAAACAATTCCTGATACCGGAATACCAGATATGCCGCAAGAACACCAAATGCGAAGTCAGCAACCCGGCTGTTGACAGACAGATAAAGAATGCACACAAAGATATATACATACAGCATTCCCTTTTGCAGCTTCCGCCCCATTGCCGCCAGTATGTATGCTGCAAACGCCCCGACAAATAAATCCCGAAGCATCCAGAAGGCATTGGAATAAATCGTCCGCATTCCTACCAGCCAGTCATCGATCAGGCTGTCCGTAAACAATTCAATAATCCCCGACTTGTCATGATAAAACTGATCCAGCCATTCCGAATGTGTCAGTGCTGCCGCCTGCGAATTGTAAAACAGGTCAAGCTGCAGCATCACAAATACCGCCGCTGACACAAAAAAGACCGGCAGCATCAGTCTCGGATACCGCTTCAGCAAGGCTTTGGAAAATTGCCTTTCATCTGTCATCCGAAAGACCTGATATGCCACTAAAAATCCGCTGACCATGCAAAATACCGTGACCCAGAGATCCCCGATCGTAAAAAAAGCAAGCGGCGACTGGGCAAACCGGATATCCGCTCCTGATACGCAGTGCGAATACCCGCCCGCTCCCAGATAAGCTGCCGGATAATATCCCAAAATAAAATGATGTATTACAATAAAAATACAGGCCAATCCTTTAAGCCCATCCATCCAGTCAATTCGTTCCTGTTTCATAGCTGTTCTTTCTTTCATTCTTCCATATCTGCCATCCAATACGGTATCAACAGGTCAATGCCTCATACAATTCCCGTACCGACGGAAAACAAAAATCAATCCGGTTATCTGCATCTTCCACATCTTCTCTCTTTGCTTCCCCTGTCAATACCAGACAGGTCTCCACGCCTGCATTTTCACCACAGGCTATATCGGTATAGATCCGGTCTCCCACTACCAGTGTTTCCTCTTTGGAAAAGCCGGTCATTTCCATAGAATAGTCTGCAAGCCCCGGGGATGGTTTTCCAAGATACTGCGGCGTACGGTCCGTCGCAGCCTGCAGCATATTGCAGATGGAACCGCAGTCCGGTATCATGCCAAAATCCACAGGACATCGCAAATCCGCATTGGTTGCAAGCCAGATACGCTCTTTTTTGGAATCCATGAGAAGTCTGCATGCCTTTTCTACCTTTTCATAGGTCAGCTCCGTATCAAAGGCTGTCAATACGATATCCACAGAAACATCACAGTCCGTTGTCACACAAAGATCATTCTTTTTTAATTCATTATAATAAGAAGCTGTAGCCATCACAAAGATTTTATCCGTTACATGATGCTTCAAAAGGTAAGACAATGTGTAGCTTCCCGCCGTTACAAAATCATCGTCCTCAGCCTCAATTCCCATTCTCTCAAACTTTTTCACATAATCGGCAGTGCTTTTGGAGGAGTTGTTGGTAATATAAATTGCACGTCCCCCGATTTTTTTGATGTATGCCAATAAATCCATTGTGCCATCCAGCACATCTTCCGACAGCGCGATCGTTCCGTCAATGTCAAATAAAAAAAGCTTTTTCTGTTTTAAATGCGCAAGATTTTCATTTACATGATCGTTTTTATATTTTCCCATATTTTCCTCATGTCCTGTTATTTCCATTTGATTGCGTCAGAAATTAAAAATCTGCCGGTTTATTCCATAAATTCTTCCAGCTCGATCCCTCTTTTTGCAGCAAGACTTCTTGGAAGATCCAGAATGCGCTGATTCGCGGAGCCCCGGAATTTCAAACGGATATTTTTTTGGTCAATCTGAAATTCTCCGTCAACCAGAACATCAATATACTGCAATAATTCATCGGTAACCTCACATCTGGCTCTGCTGTCTGCTCCGGGGAGAAGATCTTTTTCCAGTGTATAACCGGTATAGCACCAGATATTCTTATCCGGATACCTCTCTTTTACTTTTGCGACCAGCGATAAAAGCTCTCTTTGATTCTGCGGCTCCATGGGCTCTCCTCCTAAAAGGGTCAGGCCTTTAATGAAACCGGGGCTTAGAGCCTCCAGAAGCTCTGTCTGCGTCTCTTCTGTATAAGGTGTTCCATATTCAAAATTCCAGGTCTCGGGATTGAAGCATTCCTTGCAATGGTGGGTACATCCGGAGACAAATAATGAAACACGGACACCCACCCCATTGGCGATGTCCGTTTTCTTAATAGATCCATAGTTCATGTCATGTCAACCTGTTTTCTTTTTATAAATGAAGAACTCTTTCCTGAATTTCCTGTGTTCTTCCCTGATTCCAAAACTGTGTGCCGATATAACCGCAGGTACGTCTGGCTACATTCATGGTGTCCTGATCTCTGTTTCCACAGCACGGGCACTCCCATACAAGCTTTCCGTCCTCATCGCTGACAATCTGGATTTCTCCATCAAAGCCGCACTTCTGGCAATAATCACTCTTGGTATTTAACTCTGCATACATGATATTGTCATAGATGTGCTGCATAACGGCCAAAACAGCATCTATATTGTTTTGCATATTAGGCACTTCCACATAGCTGACAGCTCCTCCGGGCGAAAGCTTCTGGAAGCGTGATTCAAAGCTGAGCTTTGAAAAGGCATCGATATTTTCTGTAACATGTACATGATAACTGTTCGTGATATAATTTTTGTCCGTTACCTCCGGAATCATGCCAAAACGTTTCTGTAAACATTTGGCAAACTTGTAGGTTGTGGATTCCAACGGTGTACCATACAGACTGAAATCAATATTGGTCTCTGCCTTCCATCTTGCACAGGCATCATTGAGATACTCCATAACAGAAAGTGCAAATGGTGTTGCAACCGGATCTGTATGAGACTTGCCTGTCATATATCTTGTACATTCACATAAACCTGCATAGCCCAATGAAATGGTAGAATATCCATCATATAAAAGCTTATCGATCGTCTCGCCCTTTTTCAGACGCGCCAGTGCACCATACTGCCATAAAATCGGTGCCACATCGGAAGGGGTTCCCTTCAGTCTCTCATGACGGCACATCAGAGCCCTGCGGCAAAGCTCCAGTCTCTCATCCATGATCTTCCAGAATTTATCGATGTCACGTCCGGATGAGCAGGCCACATCTACCAGATTCAGGGTAACAACCCCCTGGTTGAAACGGCCGTAATATTTGTGTTTGTTTTCCTGATAATTGCCGGCATGTGCAATATTGCCCACACCCTTTTCGGTAAAACGGTCCGGTGTCAGGAAGGAACGGCATCCCATACAGGGATAGCAATCACCGTTTTTCAGTTCCTTCATGATCTTTTCGGAAATATAATCCGGAACCATACGCTTTGCGGTACATTTTGCGGCAAGCCTGGTGATCTCCCAGTATTTGCTGCCTTCACGTACATTATCTTCCTCGAGTACATAAATTAACTTGGGGAAAGCCGGGGTAATATACACGCCCTTTTCATTTTTAACACCGAGGATACGCTGCTTTAACATTTCCTCGATGATCATTGCAAGGTCATCGCGGATGCGTCCCTCCGGTACTTCATCAAGATACATAAATACCGTTACAAACGGTGCCTGACCATTGGTTGTCATCAGGGTAATGACCTGATACTGTATCATCTGCACGCCACGTTCAATTTCCTCTTTGACACGAAGCTCTGCAATCTCATTGATCTGCTCTTCCTGCAGATCGATTCCGGCATCCTGATACTCCTTGGTAACCAGACGGCGCAGCTTCTGTCTGCTGACGTCTACAAACGGTGCCAGATGTGCCAGAGTGATACTCTGTCCGCCATACTGGGAGCTTGCGATCTGCGCAATACTCTGTGTTGCAATATTGCAGGCAGTTGAAAAGCTCTTGGGTGTATCGATCATGGTCTCGCTGATCACGGTACCATTCTGCAGCATGTCTTCCAGATTGACCAGACAGCAGTTGTGCATATGCTGTGCAAAATAATCGGAGTCATGAAAATGGATCAGCCCTTCCTCATGTGCCTTTACGATATCCGGCGGAAGGAGAAAACGACGGGTAATGTCTTTACTGACCTCTCCTGCCATATAATCACGCTGTACGCTGTTTACAACCGGGTTTTTGTTGGAATTTTCCTGTTTGACCTCTTCGTTGTTGCATTCTATCAAAGTCAGGATCTGTTCATCCGTTGAATTGGATTTACGAATCAAGGCTCTCTTATAACGGTAGGTAATGTACTTACGCGCTACCTCAAAAGCGAGCTGCTTCATGATCTGATTCTCCACCATATCCTGAATCTCTTCCACACTAGGGGTATGAGTCATCTCCATACACAGTGTCTGCACATTGTCAGAAATAACATCAATCTGCTTTTCTGTCATGCGGTCAGATTCGTTTACCTCCCTGTTGGCTTTCTGTACTGCGGCCATGATCTTTGAAATATCAAATCCGACTTCTTTTCCGCTTCTTTTGATGATCTTCATGAAACTACCTTCCCCTTCATATCTTTCTATATCCAAATCTAGTATTTTTCCGCAACATCTTCCACAAGATGTTGCGATTTCAATTATAAGACAGTCAGAAGATAAAAGCAAGGCTTGAAGCGGTTAAAAAACAGATGTATTTATTTTGACTCGTGATACTCTTCCTCGGTATTGACACTCCACACATTCTTTTTGTCCGTTACACCGGCCAGAATATTTTTGACCGCCTCAAAAGAGGTGCACATGGAGTGATCCAGATTGTTGTATCTGTGCTGTCCGTTACGGCCGACACAAAACAGGTTGGGAATGGTATCCAGATAGCTTCTCAGTTCATCAATCTGGTCATAGGTGTCAAAATATGCAGGATATGCCTTCTTTACACGCTCTACATGATAATCGAGGACTTTGGACTCGTCGTCGATCAGCTTCATGGTGATCATCTCACGGATGCCCATGTGTGCAAAATCATCATCTGACATGCTCCACATGGAATCACCCTCGTTGCAGAAGTATTCCAGTCCCATCCATATGGTATGCTCCACATCCTTAACAAGGTACGGAGACCAGTTGTTGTAAATCTGGAAACGTCCCATGGAAACATTGCGGTCATGTACATATACCCAGTCGTCCGGAACAATATTGCCCATTGTCGGGATCCTGGTCTTGTTTTGGAGATTCAGCTTGGAGATCAGCACACCGACCGTCATATAATCACGATACGGAAGTCCGGCTGCAATATCGGCGTACTTTTCAGGTACATCATTGATACCTGCCACCAGATCCTTGATCGGCATGGACGAAATAACATAATCACCGGTCATTTCCTTTTTCACACCGTTTTCTTCATATACAACACCGGTTGCAATGTTGTCTGTATTTTTGCGTACACCGACAACCTTTGCATTTTTATAAATCGTGCCGCCTTTTTTTTGCACCTCGTCGGCGGTCACCTCCCACAGCTGTCCGGGTCCAAGCTTCGGGTAAGAAAATTCTTCGATCAGGGATGTATTGACCTTGCGGTTTTTAACCTTGAATACCTTGCCAAGAGAATCCTTTATGATACCAAAAATCGAAAGTCCCTTTGTGCGCTGTGCTCCCCATGACGGGTCGATCTGGCTCGGATGTCTGCCCCAGAGATTTTCGGTATAATTTTCAAAAAACATGGAATACAGCTTTTTGCCGAAGCTGTTGATATAAAAATCTTCCAGTGAGTTTTCTTTTTTTTTGAAGATTGCGCTCTTTAAATAACTGAAGCCTACAACGATCGTTGTACCAAGCCCCATATTTTTAAAGGTTTCAAATTTTAAGGAGATCGGATAATCAAAGAATTTGCTGTTGAAAAAAATACGTGACAGACGGTTTCTCTTTAACATGACCCTGTCTTCCTTTTCCGGATCCGGACCTCCGGCAACAACGGTTGCCGTCCTGTGCAGTGCCACATCATCCTTGGCAAGCGCCCCCTGTGTAGGCATCATCTTTTCCCACCATTCATTAACAGCATCCACCTTGGAAAAGAACCGGTGTCCACCCATATCCATACGGTTGCCGTTGTGCTCTACGGTCCGCGAAATACCACCGAAGGTATTGCTTTCCTCAAATACAACAACCTCATAGTCATCGGAATGATCCAGCAATTCATATGCGGCTGTCAGGCCCGCAGGACCGGCACCGATGATCAATACTTTCTTTTTTGCCATTTTGTATTTCCTTTTCTTAATTTAGAGTCTTTTTATAAGTTTTTCTCTGCCTCAACCGGCAAATGTAAGAAATCACAAATTTCTTTCCCTGTGTATATACAAATGTACACAACAATACAACTATAGCATAAATCAGGAAAGAAAACCATACATTTCCAACCCGCTCCTGCAAATGTTCAATCCACTCAACGTGAACAAATTCGATGGTGTGGACCGCCAGCACGATCATGGAATTGCGGCCGATCCAGGCAAGTCCGTCTTTTACAGGCTTCGCAAAACGGATGCGCTCAAATTCCTTCATCGCCAGCATAACGACCAGACTGCCGCATACGGAAACCACGATCGAATACGGGAATCCAAGATATTCCCTTGTTGCAAAAATGATACTTCCGGTCTTTGGATACAAAGAAAGCCAGAGCACCAGTAAAACAATCCAGATAAAATATCTGCGGATTTTTTCCATCACATGATATCTTTTGACCATCACACCGATATGGTAAAAAACCATACCGACCGGCACGACATCCAGATTCCACGGCAAAAATCCATTGTGAAAGGCATAGGTTTTACCACCCCATGCAGCCAAAAGCAGCAAAACCAGATAAACAATGTCCTGCACGATCTTATTTTTCAGCTTCACACGGTTTAATACGGCATAAAATACAACAATACAAAATAAAAACGTCACAAACCAGATCGGACCGCAGGTCTCAATGGTGATAAAATGTTTGGCATAAAAGCTGCTGCCACCCACCGTCGTCAACGCCTGTGCCCTTAAAATCCCGAGAGCTCCGCTTACCGTAAAAAATCCGGCACGCCACAGCATAAAAAGTCTCACAAAATAAGAAACGACATTGGTCATCAGATAGGGGATCAGTAAGGTCCTTACCTTGCGCGGAAGATAGTTTTTGAGTGCGGTATCTTCTTTATATAAATAGCCGCTGATCATGACAAACATGATCATATGAAAGGAATAAATAAAATCCCGGATGGACTGCCCGACATGCATGTGACCGAGGATCATCAGTAAAATTCCCAGTCCCTTTGCCATATCGATCCATTGAAACCGCATAGGTCTTATGTTTGTCTGCATAGTGCCTCCTTCATATGTCTATTTGTTTTCTTTCCACAATTCATAATCCATGGAAAATGTCTGTCCGACAAGATCCTCACCATCAAATTCCATGCGGATCGTCGTCATCTGGAACATATTCCACATCGGATAGGAATAAAGCGGGATCAGTAAGTCTCCGTCCTCTACGACACAGGAGAGTGAAAATTCCTCATAAACAGGCTCATCCGGATAGGAGAAATACATCTTGACATTGACTTTGGATGCAGAGGCATCAGCAAAATCTCCACTGTCGGTCGATTCTGTATCAGAGGAAGCCAGACCGGAAATATGCAGTCTTAAATACTCTGCCTCTGAACTGATATCATCCCCATAAAAATGCAATACTACAGCCGGCCGCTCTCCGGTCACCGTATAGCTTTCCTGATCCTCTGTCACAACATCCTCAGACGCAAGCACTTCACATCCGGCATCCACAACAGAAAAATCCTCTTCTTTTGCGGAACGCCCCCATACAAGCGGCAGCGCCTGCAGGCTCTCCGTTGTCATAGCCTCATAAAATGTCTTGGAGCCATCCTCTGCCCAATCCGGCACCTCTACATCCGGAGCCAGTAAAAAGCAGACCGAACCATATTGATACGGCTGATATCCCTTAGAAAGCACAAGCTGATAAATATCCTTGTAACGCAGGGAAATACTTCCACCATCACTGTTCCAGTAAGGAGACACCAAAACAAGCTTTGGCAGATTTTCCTGTAAAGACTCAAGCATGGCTGCTCTTGTCGCATCGGACGTTCCATGATACAACGCACAGTATGCAAATGGGGTTTCCTTATCAAACATCATATAAAAGGCTGACCGGTTGGTAAAATCCAGATAGGTCTCATCGTCTGCGCAGAATGCATTGATCACAAAGGCTGTGTCCCGGATCTGGTCGGCAATCGCCGAAGGGACCACTACCGTTCCCATCTTTTTGCAGGAAAGCTCTTCTCCATCCAGCCGCACGAACTGATCGGATATGTTTTGTACAGATATTGCATCTGCCTGTGTCTGCGAAAAATCATTGCAGTTGATAACAAGTGCCGCTCCCAGCAAAAATGCCGGCAGCACTCTGCTTTCTTTATTTTCCTCTACGAAAACATAAATTATGGCAAGCAATAAGACAACATTGACGATGGCTGCTCTCTCACCCGCAAAAATACTTCCAAATGTATAGCTGCATATCATATAACAGAAAATGAGAACAGCAAACAGCATCTGAAGATACGCTGCTCTGCGGTAATAGCAGACAAGCGCTACGATCAAAATGACCGCTGCCATAAAGAAAAAGCCCCGGTATGCAACATCTGAAAAGATATCCGGTATCCGGAATACACCGTGATTTCCTCCGGATACTAATACATCATACAGGCTGTCGCCCGGAAAATAACCGGAAATGCCCATATTTTCTTTCAAAAACCGCAGGATTCCGAAGAACATGGGAACAAAGGATATTCCAAAGATCAGGGTCAGTATCAGTGACGGCAGATATTTTTTCCGATTTTCTTTTTGGAACACTGCCTTTATCTGTGATATACCGTTTTTTGTAAATACCCGCATACACAGAGGAAGCAATAATGCCAGTGCCAGTGAACCGCCGATTGCCGGATACCATGCGATCGAGATAATGGATGTCACAATATATGCGATCAGGGATTTGTAAGCATTTTCCCGGATACTTTTTTTGAAAAAGATCAGTATGATCGGCAAAACCAGGATAAACCGGAAATAATAGTACCACTCTCCGATCGTCATAAAAAAGGAAACAAGGAATACCTGTAAAAGTTCCTGTCCGACACATTTGTAAACAACATATGCACAAAGTGCCAGCAAGATCATACTGCCGATGGCATATGCAATGAAAAAGGATGCATAAGTTCCATCCAGCAGAAAAGCATTGACCGTTGCAAAGAAATAATCACAGATACCGTGGATTGGGAAAAAGTCCAGATACGGCAGCTTGTGATAAGAAATCATCTGTGTAAAAGGAACTGTCAGCTCCCCATAGTGAAACAGATTAACGGATACCAGTCCGTCAACCGGAATCTCAACCGGAATCTGCATGGCTGCAATGATCATAAGAGAATACGGATGCACCTGCCCAAAGATGCGTGATCTGTTTCTCCACCGGTAAAATACAATTCCCAGAAAAGCCACAACCGCCAAAATCCGGATACCGGTATAGGAAAATGTTTCTACAACGCCATTATAATTGGTACGAAAAACAAACAATGCCGGCAGAAAGCACAAAAGTAAAAGCTGGACACCTTCCAGATACAGCTTATTCAGCGAAAAGGCCCGAAAGCGGTCTCCAAAACAGAATACAAAAGCCAGTGCTAAAACAGCCAGTATGAAAATCAGGTAAAAACCTTTTGCGGCTCCGCTGTCAGATACGATCCCAAAGTTTAAAAACATCTGTACAAATGCCCGCGCGCCGAAAAAAGCCAGTAAAACCGAGAGGACTGCCTGATTCAGAATATGATTCTGCGCCTGATCCCGATCTAAAGCTGTTACCGGTACTGCTGTTAAAACTGCCGGACATTTTCCCCGGGCATATAGTTTCTTTATGATATCCAGAATATGGATCCCCCACACAGCCGCAAGCAGGAGCCACTCCATCTTCATATCATAGCCGAAAAACTGCTTGAGCATTACAAATCCCGTGATAAAGGTCACTGCATAATAACTGGCCGACAGATTTTTTTTGTATCGGACGAGAAGATACGCGATCACATAATACACGAAAAAAAATCCCAGAAATGACAACATAAAATGTCTGGGGATCATAAAATCAGCCGGCTTGTAATAATCCTTGAACACACTGGTTCCGGTGATCAGTTCGGAAAGAACCGCCTCTCCGTCCCGGTATACCTTTCTTACATATCCGGTCATATAAAGATAGGATGATACCAGCGCCGGAATCAGACTTCCAAGCACAACAATCAGTCTCTGCAGATTGTTGAGTGCGTTTTTCTTTTGGGCAACATCCTTATTTTCATTATCAAATATTTTTTCAAAAAAATTTTTCATTTTTATTCAATATCTCTTTCAGCTTTTACTCAATATCTTTTATCCAATATCCGCAGATTTGTTCTACAGCTATATGCTTCATACAAAATCCGGTCATTTTCATATCGGAGCCGTTCTGCTTCCCGGACCTTATAAGCTCATTCTGAGTATACCATAAAGCCTATCCTGCCTCAAATCTTTTTCCTTTTTCTGTCTTTTTCAACAAAGAACACTTGAAAACACCCTTTTTATCGTATACCATGTTAATGGATGAATATTTAGGAGGAACATATACATGGAAATGTTATCACTACAAACAGAGTTAAGCCAAAACGCATATCCCGGACGCGGTATCATCATTGGCAGATCAGCTGATGGCACAAAAGCTGTTACCGCTTATTTTATTATGGGAAGAAGCTCTAACAGCCGCAACCGTATCTTTGTGGAAGACGGTGAAGGCATCCGCACACAGGCCTTTGATCCTTCCAAACTGGAAGATCCGAGCCTCATCATCTATGCTCCCGTCAGAGTATTGGGCAACAAGACCATCGTGACAAACGGTGACCAGACTGACACCATCTATGACGGCATGGACAAGCAGATGACCTTTGAACAGTCTTTAAGGAGTCGTGAATTTGAGCCGGACGGTCCCAACTATACCCCTCGTATCTCCGGTATTATGCACATCGAAAACGGCCGGTACAATTATGCCATGTCTATTTTAAAGAGCAACAACGGCAATCCCGATGCATGCAACCGATACACATTTGCATATGAAAACCCTGTTTCCGGTGAAGGACATTTTATTCATACATACATGCACGACGGCAATCCCCTTCCCAGCTTTGAAGGTGAGCCAAAGCTAGTCTCCATCCCCGATGATATCGACCTTTTTACCGATCTGTTATGGAACAGCTTAAACGAAGACAACAAGGTCTCTTTATTCGTACGCTATATTGATATTGCAACCGGAAAATACGAGACAAAGATCGTCAATAAAAACAATTGACAAACCGGCCGGCACTTTTTGCCGAGTCTATTTACATTCTATCCAAAAAAGGAGATTTTATCATGAATGAAATTCAATTAAAATACGGCTGCAACCCCAATCAGAAGCCGTCCCGCATCTATATGGAAGACGGAAGCGACCTTCCTGTTACCGTATTAAACGGTAAACCCGGATATATCAACTTTCTGGATGCCTTCAATGGCTGGCAGTTAGTCAAAGAATTAAAAGAAGCTACCGGGCTTCCGGCTGCTACTTCTTTTAAGCATGTATCACCTGCCGGAGCTGCAGTCGGACTTCCGTTATCCGATACTCTTGCCAAAATCTACTGGGTTGACGATCTTGGAGAATTATCTCCGTTAGCATGTGCTTACGCAAGAGCCCGCGGTGCCGACAGAATGTCTTCCTTTGGTGATTTCATCGCTTTATCCGATATCTGTGATGTTGACACCGCAAGACTGATCAAACGCGAGGTATCTGACGGTGTGATCGCTCCCGGCTATACCGATGAAGCCTTAGAGCTTTTAAAAGCCAAGAAAAAAGGCAATTACAACATTATCCGGATCGATCCTGCCTATACTCCCGCTCCCATTGAGCACAAACAGGTATATGGCGTTACCTTTGAACAGGGCCGTAATGAGCTCGATGTCAACGGCGACTTGTTATCCAATATCGTCACGGACAATAAGGAGCTTCCCGAAGCTGCCCTGATCGATATGAAAATTGCCCTGATCACCTTAAAATATACACAGTCCAACAGTGTCTGCTATGTCAAAAACGGTCAGGCAATCGGCATTGGTGCCGGACAGCAGTCCCGTATCCACTGTACCAGACTTGCCGGTCAGAAAGCGGACAACTGGTTTTTACGCCAGTCTCCCCAGGTTATGGGCCTGCAGTTTTTAGATACTTTAGGACGGGCTGACAGAGATAATACCATTGATGTATACATGGGTGATGAATACATGGATGTGCTTGCCGATGGCGAATGGGAAAAGAGATTTAAAGTAAAACCGGCTGTATTTACAGCAGAAGAAAAGAAAGCATGGCTTGCACAAAATCAAAACGTGACCTGCGGCTCCGATGCCTTCTTCCCCTTCTCAGACAATATCGAAAGAGCCTACAAGAGCGGTGTAAAATACATTGCACAGCCCGGCGGATCCATCCGTGATGATCTGGTAATCGAATGTGCCAACAAATACAATATGGTAATGGCATTTACAGGCATCCGTCTGTTCCACCATTAATTATCTTTTAAATATCCGATTGTCAGATTTATGGTTCTGACTATTCGGAAAATGATTCTTAGAGATCGATTTATCTGACATTTTTAATGGATAATACTGCAAAACAGGAATGTAACCTCTATACCGGCTGCATTCCTGTTTTATTTTTCGTTCTCTGTATTATCATCTGTCTTCTTTTACACATTCATCCTCTTTTATTATCCTTTACTCATCCCAGATATGCTCTTTCATATATTGAAACCAGTTCTGCGTCTCCTCATTTTCGGAAGAAAAGGCTAACATCCGATCCAGATACCCCTGCTCTTTTACAATCTGTCTGCTGACCGGGAAAACCAGTTCAAATACCAGACTGACATGTCCTGCCACATTATCGATTGCTGTCTTTTTATATGCTCTCAAAACTGCATGATGCTCCATAAAGGCAGCTTTAACCTGAGGACTTACTGCACTCTGTCTGAGTTCCTGTGTCGTAACATTATAAATCTGCTCCATCGGCGTATCACAGTTTACACGCAAAATATCGATTTTGTCCGCGTCTCTTAAGATATGGCTGAACATCTGCTCATTTCCGCTCAATCCCTTTTCGATCCGGTATGCGCTGTGATTGCGGATGGCCGTTTCGGTCAGCCTCTTAACATTTATGTAAACCTCATGCAAAACTCTATCCTCTGCACAAGGTTCCTTGATGTATTCATCAAACAGACCTTCCCGGAACAATAAATCTGCTCCGAACATCGCATGATCTATGGACTTGTCATCCGAAAATGTCCCATATCTGCGGACCTGCTCAAAACGACCGATGTCATGTAACATTCCCATAAGCCATGCGAGCGTACATGCATGCTCCGATAAATGTATACTTTGTGCAATCTGCTCACACAAAGCCGCCACCCGGAATGTATGATCATATTTCAATCTGATCTTGGGATCTGTCAGATCATAGTCCTTTGTATATTCTTTGAAACGATTCTCGATCCTTTGCCGTTCTATCAGTTTTATCATGGTATTTCCTCTTTTTTGTGCTACCATTTTCTTATTGTCCAACGCCATTCCAATCGAAATATAGCACAATTTGCAACATCAATCAAGATATGCCCGCATTATTTTCAACGCATTTTTCTCAAGTCTTGACACCTGCGCCTGGGAAATCCCGATCAAATCCGACACTTCCATCTGTGTTTTTCCGTCAAAAAAACGCAGTTCAATGATCTCACGCTCCCGGTCGTTCAGTTTCTTCATAGCCTCACCGATCGCAATATTCTCTATCCATCGTTCTTCTTTATTTTTCTTATCCGATACCTGATCCATCACATAAAGTGTATCTCCGCCATCTGTATAAATCGGTTCATACAGACTCATCGGGCTTTGGATCGCATCCAGCGCATATACAATATCCTCTTTTGCAATACCGATTTCTGTTGCGATCTCCTCAAGCGTTGGCTCTCTCAGATTTTTCTTTGTCATATTCTCCTTGGCATAAATAGCTTTGTAAGCTGTATCCTTGAGGCTGCGCGATACCCTGATGGAGCTGTTGTCCCGTAAAAACCGTCTGACTTCCCCGATGATCATTGGAACAGCATACGTACTAAACTTTACTCCAAGCTCCGAATTAAAGTTATCGATCGCCTTGATCAGTCCGACACAGCCAATCTGAAACAAATCGTCCGCACTTTCGTTTGCAGATGAAAAACGTTTGATCACACTGAGTACCAGTCTCAGATTTCCTTCAATATACGTTTCCCTGGCTTCAAGACTGCCCTCGGATATTTTAGCAAACAATACCTCTTTTTCTTCTCCGGACAGCAAAGGCAGCTTCGACGTATTCACACCGCATATTTCTACTTTTCCCTGTGACATAAAAAATCCTCCCAATAGATTCCTCTATTGAAAGGATTGACTTTTTTTTTGATATTATTCCATATATGCTGTTTTTGCAGTTTTATTTCCCGGATAATATTGCCATAATGCTTTCTAACCCTGAGCCTTCTTTAAAATATTTTCCAATGTTTTAGGCATCAGTCTAAATCCCATGGATGCAGGATTCAATACAGCTCCCTGACACTTTCCTACAAGCATTTTCTGAATCTGCTCAACCGGAACGATCGTAGCCTGCATATTGTTCTGGATATTGAATTTGTTGAACTCAACGACATCACCAAAGATCGGAAGGAAAAATTCACCCTCCTTGTTGGCAAGATAAGGAATATCAAAGCTGCCATCTTCAAGCTTACCATCCCAGTCTTTGGGCATTTCCTTGGTCAGTCTGACCGGAAGCAGATATTTGGCCCTTGCAATATTAACTGCCATTTCCTCTTCCAGATCCCTTAAGGTCGTCTTTTCTTCCATCGGAATGTCTCTGGTAAATTCCTGTAAAAAATATAAAACAGAAATTTGAAGAGAAGGATTCAATAAAGGCTGCTGCTTCTCGGGAAGCCTTGAAAAATCAGGCTTCGGAATCACATTTTCCATCTTAACAGGATATTCCTCTTCATCCGATACAACTACAATCTGGGATACTCCATAGGAATACAGATCAATGAAAAACTGCTTCATGCTCTTTTGCTCAACCTTAATTCCCAGCATTGCATATTTGTCCTGACGGTATTCTTTTTCTTTTTCCTTGAACTTCTCTTCGCTGGTAAATGCGTAGATCTGATCCTCACCGCCATCTCTATCCCATACAATGAAGGGATGCTTGGTAATACGTGAACCTAATACAAGGAAGGAATCTCTTTTTACAAGGTTCATCATAACTGCTTTATCTTTTTCCGTAATAGCCATTTTTATTCTCCTGTGTTTTTACCGTTTGCCAATCGTGCCGGCACGTCGGCTCTCTAATGCTCATTATAGCATACAAAGGGTTTAGTTGTCTTTAAAAATTTCTCTTTTTAAACGTTTCATAATCTTTTTCTCAAGTCTGGATATATACGACTGGGATATTCCCAGAATGCATGCCACCTCCTTTTGCGTCAGCTCCTCGCCATCCTCTCGGTTTAAGCCAAACCGCATATTGATAATCGTCCGCTCCCGCTCGGATAATTTGTCTATGGCATTGTATAAGACCCGCTTTTCCACTTCCTCTTCAATATCTCTGGAGGTCACATCCTCTTCCGTTCCCAGAATATCGGATAAAAGCAGTTCGTTACCATCCCAGTCAACATTTAACGGCTCATCGATTGACACCTCCAGACGTGTCTTATTATTGCGTCTTAAATACATCAGGATCTCATTTTCAATACAGCGTGAAGCATATGTGGCAAGCTTAATGTTTTTATTGGGATTATAGGTATTGATGGCCTTGATCAATCCGATTGTGCCAATGGAGATCAGGTCTTCAACACCCACCCCGGTATTGTCAAATTTTTTGGCAATATATACTACCAGACGCAGGTTGTGCTCAATCAGGACTGCCTTTGCATTTTCCGATTCATCACAATCTCCGTTGATCAGATCATTGAGCATGTGGCTCTCCTCTTCATCCAGTAAAGGCGGCGGAAGCACCTCCGTTCCGCCAATATAATGTATATCACCAAAATCCTCTACATACTTTTTCTGGCTCTTTTTTAAAATATTTAATCTTATGTAGCCGGGTAAAACCAACCTCAAAATCACAATTCATTCACTCCCTGTTTTTATTTTCATTTACATGCTTTAGGATAATACTTTCGGATGCAGGATGATCTCGTATCCGGCCCCCTTTGTAAAATCATCCGGACATACAGCAAATAATATATGTCGGTAAATCTCCATGGCATCCTTTCTGCCCGGTCCTTCATCCTTCCTTATCACCTCCACGATATCCACCACAAAGGCTTCCATCACTCCATTCTTTTTACCCACAGAGCGATATGGGATCACTCGATATCCATTCTGCGAAAGGATATCCGTACCGGGAAACATCCGATGATACAGCTTTTGAGTCATGATGCAGACCGGCCTTTTAGAAACCGGATCAAATAAGGCATTCCCCGAATCGATCAGTCCGGCTGACTGACAATCTCTTTCTCCGCATTTTAACAACACCTGTACAATGACATTTTTGGAAAGTATTCTTTCTGACATCATATTCTTAGCAGTGTCGGCCAGTAATACAAGAAAAACAACTGCGCACATCCCAGTTAGCAATAGATAACCTTGCCCCGGAAGCCGGTTCAAAAAATCCAGTATTCCGGCCAGACAAATGCAGGCTGCAATCTGGGTCAAAAATACCTTCACAAATTGTTTTATATCCCGTATCCGGTACAGGACAACGGAAATCAGGCCATCACTTACGACGGATAATAAATAAACATAAACAGGATCACCGCCAAACATCATAACCGTCAGTATATAAATGATACATCCCGCAGCCGCCCCAAAAACAATCCTGAGGTTGGAAATACCAATATGTAATATCCGGTTTGTGATTGCAAATACGCCAAACTGATATATGAAATTCAACAGAAAGATCAAGTCATAATATACAACCATATGTGCCATTTGCTCCTGTTTTATGATTGTTATGATGTCAGGGGCAAAGGTCTTTTTGACCTTTTGACCCTGATATCATTGTTATTATACAAAGGTCTGTATGCATTTTTTGTCAAACACGATACAAAACGGCGGGAAATTTTCGACAAAAAAACACCTCAGATACAAATATGCACCCGAGGTGTTTTATCACACATCATCAATCTTATATATGACCGTTTTATTAAAATATAAAACCAATAGCTATGTATTTATTTTTTCTGCAAAAAATCCGGAATCTTTAAGGATTGTGATTCAACATTGGCCTTGATCGGCTTAGGATCTGCAAAATGACCTGCTGACTGGATCGGTGTCACAGAGGGGATCGGAGCAGTTCCGGCCATTGCCGCTGTAGAGGAAGCCGGTGTGACCGGTCTTGCAGCTGTCTTAACCGTATTGGGGATCACAGGACTTACTGTCTTTTTCATAAAGCTTCCACCCATCTGGGAAACCAGGCGGGTTGAAGAATTGTTGGCATCATCAATACCGGTTGCAATAACGGTAACACTGCAGTAATCCGGCTGTGCATCATCATATAATGCACCAAAGATGATATTGACATCGTCCCCAACCATATCTCTGACATACTGTGCCGCATCATTGGCATCCATCAGTGTGATATCACCGGATACATTGATCAGAACATCGGTTGCTCCTGTAATCGTTGTTTCAAGTAAAGGTGAACCAACAGCCATCTTAACCGCTTCGTTGGCTTTGTCATCACCCTGTCCGTAACCGATGCCTACATGGGCAACGCCCTTGTCCTTCATGACGGTTGAAATATCGGCAAAGTCAAGGTTGATAACGCCGGGAATATTAATCAGGTCGGTAATACCCTGTACTGCCTGCTGTAAAACTTCATCTGCTTTCTTTAATGCTTCCGGAAATGTCGTACGTCTGTCGACGATCTCCAGTAATTTGTCATTGGGAATGACGATCAGTGTATCAACATGCTCTTTTAATTTTTCAATACCGCCAAGAGCATTGGTCATACGGGTACGTGCCTCAAAGCCAAACGGTTTGGTGATAACGCCAACCGTTAAAATACCCATATCCTTTGCCACCTGCGCAACAACCGGAGCAGCACCTGTACCGGTACCACCGCCCATTCCACATGTAACAAATACCATATCAGCACCCTTTAATGCTGCTGTAATCTCTTCTATACTTTCAAGTGCTGCCTGCTCTCCAACCTCAGGCTTTGCACCTGCACCCAGTCCTTTGGTTAATTTTTCCCCAATCTGTAATAACTTCGGAGCCTTGCATAGCTGCAATGCCTGCTTATCTGTATTCAGACCGATAAAGTTGACTCCACCGATATTTTCCTGTATCATTCTATCTACTGCATTGTTTCCGGCACCGCCGACACCGGCAACGATAATCTTAGCTGCGCCTTCTGTATCATTTGATTTAATTTCTAACAAGGGTAGTTCCTCCTTCACAAACCTATCAAGTTTTCTAAATTATATCATATAATTATTTTGCAAATTTATCAATGCTTTTTTTCAATCCGGTTCAAAAGTCAGGGTTGAAACACCGTTTTCATATTCACGCATATCCAAAACCCCATTTTTCCCCTGAATAGAGGGAACAATTACAGATAACTGCATGATCTTTTCATCAATATTTTTTTTCGTTCCGATCAGGACTCTCGCATTGCCAAAATACAGTGTCACATTCATATCCGGATCAAAATAAATCTTGTCTGCCACAATCTCATACTTGTCCAACAGCTGTGTCAGTTCCAGTATTTCCTGAAATACATCTGCTTTTTGTACCGGAAGCTGTTCATACAAAAGAACATGGTTGAAATGCAGTCCCGATATTTCCGGAACTCCGTCCGTTATCACCGGCGAACTTTCGACTACGATTCCTTCTCTGTCAAAATACATATAATTGCCAAGATAAGAGATACATCCGGCAAGCTTTTTTTCGTAAACCATAATCCGGATGGAATCAGCTCCGACAACCTCAACATCCATTTTTTCCACAAACGGTACATTTTCAATGGATTTGTTGCGGTATTTGAGATTGAGCAGCAGGGAATTATCGAACAGATTGCCTTTTAGTACCATATCCTCAATCTCCTGCTCGGTATAATGGCTGTTTCCCACCACTTCCACATTTTTTACCCGGTAGTATATCAAAATATAAGCCATGACAGCACAGATCAGAATCACTGCAGCTGTCACGGCAATCCATATTTTCTGTTTTAATGTAAATCTGCTGTACTCACTTTTCATTCTTCTTCAATCTTTGCTCCCAGAAGTTTTAAATCACGGACAATATTTTCATAGCCCCGCCTGATAAAAACATCATTTTTGATATAGGTATCTCCGTCCGCAGAAAGACCCGCAAGCAACAATGCCGCACCACCGCGCAGTTCCTTCGCCTCGACAACAGTTCCCCGCAGCTTTTTCACGCCACAGACCATGGCACGTCTGCCGATCACGTGTATGTCGGCTCCCATTTTTTTAAGTTCATCCACAACCTGAAAACGGTTTTCAAAAATAGTTTCCTCCAGAATACTACAGCCCTGGGAAATACTGAGGGCCGCCATAAACATCGACTGCATATCCGTCGGAAATCCGGGATACACCTCCGTTTTGATATAGCGCACAGACCTGTTTGCATTTTCACCATTCAGGCACACCCAGTCTTTGGCAATGGCCAGATCCGCTCCCATCTCTCCCAGCACCTCAAACACACCGGATAGATAATCACACGGTGCCTGATTTAACACAACCAGACCTCTTGTCATGACTCCTGCTAACAGATAGGTGCCTGCCACGATCCGGTCCGGCATGATGCGGTAACAGATCTCTGACAGCTTTTTCACGCCAATAATCGTGATCACTGATGTTCCGGCACCGGCGATCCTGGCTCCTGACCGATTCAGAAACTCACAAAGCTCGATGATCTCCGGCTCCCTTGCACATCCTGATATCTGATAGGCACAGCCGGAAGCTGCCGCATAGAGAATTGCATTTTCCGTTGCCCCGACACTGGGAAACGGTAGCATTACCTTTCTATTTTCCGACTTTCCCGCTCTGGCGGCAATGCATCCATTTTCTTCAGAGAACTCCACTCCCATCTGACCCAAAATATCCAGATGAAAATCAATCGGTCTTTTACCGATCACACAACCGCCGGGATAACAAATGGAGATTTCCCCCATCCTCCCAAGCAGCGCCCCGATCAGGACAACCGACGATCTCATGACATTGGCATGCTCTGTCGGAAACGATGTGGCACAGATATCGGATGCATCAATCTCCATCGTCCGACCGCTTTTTGTGATCATGCATCCGACCGCCTCCAGAAGCTTTTGCATATGCTCAACATCCGTTATCACCGGGCAATTCTTTAATACTGTTTTTCCTTTGATCAAAAGCGAAGCTGCCATAACAGGCAGGGCGGCATTTTTTGACCCCTGTATATCAACTTCCCCGCATAATGTATTACCTCCGCACACATGGATTGTACTCATATCCACCTTCCGTTCGTGAATATTTTTCTAATATAATGTATGCAGAATCATCGAATATCGCGCCTGTCAGATATGTCCTATAAATTATCCTTCAGCCGGATCTGTTTCGAAACATTGAGCACAAGCCCGATCTCCGCCATCAAAAACATTTCCGATGTACCTCCGTAGCTGATAAACGGAAGCGAAATACCGGTATTGGGCATCGTGTTGGTAACAACCGCAATATTTAATATAACCTGAATTGCAAAATGTGCCATAACTCCGACAACCAGCAAAGCGCCAAAAAGATCCGGTGCATTGTTGGCAATCACCATACATCTCCAGATCAGCAGCACAAACAGCAAAATAACCGCAAAAGCGCCAAATAGTCCCAGCTCCTCGCAGATAATGGAAAAGATCATATCATTTTGCGCTTCCGGTAAGAACCCAAGCTTTTGCATGCTGCCTCCAAGTCCTTTTCCGAAAACACCGCCGGAACCGATCGCATAAAGCGCCTGCAGCGTCTGAAAGCCAATACCGTCCGGATCCTTTTCCGGATCCAGCCATACTGCTATTCGTCCCATACGGAAGCTGTCCGACTGGATATGTGTCGCAGCATATACAAGTATAAAGCCCAAAGCCACCGCTGCTAAAACAACCACAATGTATTTTTTGTAATCCGAATCCGCAACAAACAGCATAACAATGGCAATGCCGCCTACAATGATACCGGAACTCAGATTGTCGGTAACCTTCCACAGCAAAACAGCCATGATCGCAGGAGCAGCAATCACAACAAGTGCACCCTGCAGGGTTGCCAGCTTCTTTTTACTGAAATGTGTGATCATGGATGCGCAGAATAAAATAACTGCTATCTTAACAATTTCAGCCGGCTGGAACTGCAGGAAGCCTGCCACGCGGATCCATCGTCTCGCACCGTTTACTTCCACACCCATCGGTGTCAGTACCAAAAAGATCAGCACAATGGAAACAGCCATACCGACAAACGCATATTTTTCCCAACGGTGATAATCTACCAGGATCGTCAGCACCATGACAACAACACCTGCAAGCGTCGCCGTAAACTGATGCCTCAGATAATATGTAGAATCTCCCAGCTCTCCGGTTGCCTCATAGGAGCTTGTGGAGTAGATCATGATCAGTCCAAAAGCGATCAGGAAGATAACAACAAAAAGCAGGGTATAATCAAAAAAGAATTGATTTTTATTTGATTTTCTGCCGGGCATCCTAAGCCCTCCTTTTATTTTATGATGTCAGGGTCAAAAAACTGTCCCCAACCTGATATCATTTATAACGCCAAAAAACCGATCAGGCACAAAACCGCGGTAACAATAGAAAAAACATAAACGACTTTTGTTTCGCGCCAGCCACACAGTTCAAAATGATGATGGATAGGTGCCATCTTGAAGATACGCCTGCCACCGCTCAACTTAAAATATGTCACCTGGATAATAACACTCAGCACCTCGGCCACATAAATAAAACCGACAATAACCAGAAACAGCTGCAGCTGCATCATATATGCACAGGCTGCCACAAAACCGCCCAGTGCAAGCGATCCGGTATCTCCCATAAAAACACTCGCCGGATATCCGTTAAACAACAAAAATCCCAGTAATGCCCCGACTGCCGCACAGGTAACCGGAGTGATCGGAGCTCCAAGTCCGATCGCACATGCGGTAAAAAATGTAGCGACCAAGATCGTCACGCTTGTAGCAAGACCATCCAGACCATCTGTAAAGTTGGTGCCGTTTACCGTACCAAGCACAACAAAGAAAAGAAGCGGAATATTGAAAATACCAAAATCAATGTACTGTCCGGATGCGAACGGAATACGGAATGCCAGACTGACATCGGTATATGCGCACAGATAATACGCAAATACACCTGTCACAATGATCTGCAATGCAAATTTCTGCCATGCACGCAGTCCCATCGAACGCTTCAGCACAACCTTGATATAGTCATCCAAAAATCCGATCAGACCAAAGCCAAGGGTCAGAAACAGGATTGGAATGATCTTAGGGTAACTTTTTATAAAAAACAAAGATGTCACTGTCATGGCCGTCAATATCAACAGACCACCCATAGTCGGCGTCCCGTTTTTTTTCAAATGGCTTTCCGGTCCTTCATCACGGACCGTCTGTCCTACTTTGAGTTTTCTTAAAAAAGGAATCATAATCGGTCCCAAAGCGACGCTGATCGCAAATGATATAAGTGTGGGTATAACAATTTCCTGATACATGAATCAATTCATCCTTTCCTTTTTATCCAATGTTAATTATACCGAATTCCCTCTAAATAGGGAAGAATATTTTCATACAACGTCCGGATGACCGGAGCGGCGATCTGTCCGCCATAATATACTCCCTGCGGCTTTTTTATCGTGACAAGCGCGATGATCTGCGGATCATCGGCCGGCTCAAAACCGATAAAGGAAGCTATGTACTGTCCGGTTCCTCTCGGAAGCGTCTGGCTTGTAGCGGTCTTTCCTCCTATCGAATACCCTTCGATATAGGCTTTTTTACCGCCTCCCTCACTCACAACCTTCTCAAGCATCATCCGAAGTGTTGCACCGGTTTCGTCTGATATAATACCATCTTTGGTCCGAAAGGTAAACTGTGTAACATTTTCCGTAATGGAATCCGTGACATGATCTGCCAGATGCGGTGTTACCCGGTGTCCGCCGTTTATCAGTGAGCTGACAGTCGTAATCAACTGTATCGGCGTGATCTGAAACGACTGTCCGAAGGAGACCGTTGCAAGCTCCACCATTCCCATATTTTCTTTCTTGTGCATGATGGTTCCCGCTTCTCCCGGCAAATCTATCCCTGTTTTATTTAATAACCCGAATTTCTCAAAATATGCATAATAGCGGTCAACTCCGAGACGTAATCCCACATTGATAAAAACCGGATTGCAGGAATTCATAGTCGCGGTCAAAAAAGTTTCTGCTCCGTGTCCCTGTGTCTTGTGGCACCGGATCTTCCGATCCTCCACGATACAAAACCCCGGACAGTTAAACTGCTCATCCACACGTACTACCTTGCTCTCCAATCCGGCTGCAGCGGTAACGATCTTAAAGGTAGAGCCCGGCTCGTAGGTATCATTGATGCATCCGTTTCTCCACATGCGGTTGGCAGCCAGTGTCGTATTTTGCGATACGCTGTCCAGCATCTCCTGCGTCTTATCTCCGTAAGCATACTCTAACTCAAACGGATGGTTGAGATCATATTCCGGGACATCCACCATAGCTAAAACAGCTCCGGTATTGGGATTCATGACGATCATAGAAACGCCCTCGGCCTCTTTTGCCTCCATGACCTGCATGGCTAACTGTGTCGCATAGCTCTGGATATTCATATCCAGCGTCAGCGTCAGGTCATTTCCGGCAACCGGTTCAATCCTGCTTTCCCCGGTCTGCGCAAGTTCAAGACCCTTTGCATCGGTTACTGTCAGAATTGTCCCATTTTTTCCCTGTAAAACATCATCATATTTGACTTCCAGTCCTAAAATTCCCTGATTATCCGCTCCGGTAAAGCCAAGTACCTTGCTTGCCAACGTAGAATAAGGGTAAAAGCGCTTATAATCTTCATCAACTTTTACCCCGGATAAATTTTGTTTTCTGATTTCATCTCCAACAGCTTTATCTACATTATTTTTAATCCGTTCTATGGACGAATATTTATTTACCCTTTTCCACACGGTATCATAATCGATATCCAATGTTTCAGAAAGGTAGGCCGCAACCTTTTCCGGTTCTTCAATCTGGGAATGGATCACGGAAATCGTGCACACTACTCTGTTGTCCGCAAGCACGATTCCGTTCCGGTCCAGGATACGTCCTCTCGCAGCCTTGATAGACCGCTCTCTCTCATGCAGATCTACCGCTTTTTCCGAATAATATTCCGACCGGAACAGCATGATATATGCAAGTCTTCCCATAAGCCCCATCAAAAGCAGTACAAATGCAAAAAATGTAAAAACGATCTTTTTTTTATGATATATCTGAAATCCCCTCATAAGAATACCTGCCAACCGGCTTTTTACTAATCTATTAGGCCGGCTTTATTCTTATGACTTATTCAAAATTCAAATCAGCCTCATCTTCTTCGGAATATCCTTTTCCTGTTCCATCTGTATTTGTCGTTTCCGGGCTTTGATCGGAGTTCATCCGGATGCCCAGGCTTTCGTCAGTCATTGCACCGACCCCGCCAAGGTCGGATGCGTTTGGATCGATCGGCTCATAGGTCTCAGGATCCAGATACTCACCGGTATTCGGGTCGATCGCATAACCCGTTGCAGCATCGATTTTTACCTGTATCTCATCTACCGGTTTGATCGGCTCTTCGCTTGTTGTATCCTCTTCTTTATCCTCGATCAGGTCATGATAGCCGGATAAAATACCAAGTTCTCTCAAATGCTCTTTATCTTCATCCGTAATATCTTCCGTACGGAATATCTGCATATAGGGCAGAATCTCTGTCATGATATTTTTGCAGATTTCCTGCGCAAAGGTGGAATGCGGCTGGTGATCCACATTGGGTCTGTCAATGACGACATATACAACAACCTGCGGATCGTCAACCGGTGCAAAACCGATAAAGGATACGACATAGTTGCCGGTTCCGCGGGGGAACATTTCGGCTGTTCCGGTCTTACCGCCGATCAGATAACCGGCAGGAACTGCTGTTTTACCGGTACCGATATCACAGACATTAAATAAATATCCTTTCATTTTATCGGAAGTTGATTCGGAGATGGTCTGTTTTAGGACGCGGGGAGAAATTGTTTCTGCCACGCTTCCGTCTGCATTCCGGATTTCTTTTACCACATGAGGCTGATAATAATAGCCGCCGTTGATAACCGAACTGAACGCACTCGCCATCTGGATCATGGTGACATTGTAGCCCTGTCCGAATGTGGAAACCGCCAGATCGGAGCTTCCCATGGTATTCGGATCAAAGATCAGAGTATCTGTACGCGCTTCACCCGCCAGATCAATGTTGGTCTTTAACCCGATATTGAAATTGGATAAATATTCCGCCAATGTCTGTGCTCCCATAGCTGTACCGATCTGCATCAGTGCAACGTTGCAGGACTGCTCCAGCGCACCGGATAAGGTCAGCGTGCCATGACCGATTCGCTTGTGGCAGTGAATCTGATGCCCTCCCACCTCAAGCACACCGCCGCAATAGTAGCTTTCATTGCCGGTAAGCGCACCGGAATCAAGGCCTGCGGAAATTGTCAGCGCCTTTGCGGTCGAACCGGGCTCGTAGGTGTCGGAGATACAGAAGTTTCTCCAGATTTTATTTAACGCATCATAAGTCTCTTCTTCTGACATGGCTGCAATCTGTTCACTTGTATACAATCCATTTTCAGAAAGGCTCCTCGGATTATTGAGGTCAAATACAGGATATCCGGCCATGGCAAGGACTTCTCCATTATTGGGGTCCATAACAATAACGCCGGTATTTTTACTTCCAAGCTCACCGGTACGGTACGCATTTTCACCTTCATGCTCATGATTCCACTGCGCTACATACTTATCAACAACATTCTGTATGTTCGCATCAATTGTAGAGACGATGGTCTGACCGTCCTTTGCCGGTATCGTCGTCCGCTCCACATCCGAATCATCTGTCAGATAACCGTATTCCCGTCCATCTGTTCCGTTTAATATACTGTTGTAATACTCTTCCAGTCCAAAGCTTCCGATATCTTTTCCTACGGTAAATCCGATCGTATCGCACGCAAGACTACCATAGGGGTAGACTCTTTTGTATTCACTTTCAAACCAGATACCTTTGATATTGGGATAAGAAGACGGATCCGCCTGCATAGCCACAAAATCTTCGATCTCTTCATATTCCAGCTTTTTAAACAGGACATGATATCTGTCATCCTTGTGTGTGACAATGTACTGACGAATCTCATTGATATCAATATCAAAGCAGGCATCCAAGGCTTCCAGTGTCGGCTCCAGGGATCCCTCCACGCTGTTGATAATGCTTGAATCGACAACGAGATTGTAAACCTTTTCACTATAAGCAAGCTTTGTTCCGTTGGTATCCAGAATATCACCGCGTTTATACGGCAGCGTTGTACTGACATAATTTTGCTGTGACAAAATCTTCCGCTTATAATTTTGTCCGTTTTCTTTGTTGATCAGGATGAGTCTAACACTCAAACCAACGAAAGCCAGTAAAACTATAAAAAATAGAAATACCAGCTTTTTGCGCATATCATATGTAAAATGTCTCACATTTTCAGAATCTGTTCTTGATTCAGATGCAAAAATATTTTTAATCCATTCTATCACTTTCCACACCACCTATGGCATTTGTGCATACTGTCTGACGTAATCATCGCCCTGTGTCTCGATGGTAACGACCTGGCCTTCCTCTGCATACTGCATTCCAAGCTCATTGATTGCAACATCCTTCACATGATCTAAATCCACGGATGAAATAATGCGGCTGTATTCCTCATCATTGGCCATCTTCATGGAATTAAGCTGACTCTCCTTTTTTGCAATGCTTTCTTTGATCGCAGTATTCTGCGCCTGAATGTTAATATAGTTTACCAGAATCAGAGAAGACAATACAAGTGCCGCCACTAAAAAAACAACATATCCGAAATTCATGTGTACATGTCTTTCCCTGACTCTTCTCTGCATATCCGGATTGTCAATCGGTGCAGGTGCTCTGTGGATTTCTTTTCTTACATCAATTTTTCTGGCAGTATTACCATCGATATAATAATCTCCATAGCCTCCGCTTCTTTGATATCTGCTTCTTGTTGTATAACTTCTTGTCTCTCTTCTCATTCCTGATTCATTCCTTTACTACTATTTACTGCTTCTGATTTACTACTTCTGATTTCCTGTTTCTGATATTCATCATGCCCGCTCAAAAATACGCAGCTTTGCGCTTTTGGAACGGCTGTTTACCTCAAGTTCCTCATCTGATGGTAAAATCGGTTTTCTGGTGATCACCTTTCCAAGCGATGTCTTTCCACAGGTACATACCGGAAAGCCCGGAGGGCATGTACACGGATTTTCCTGCTTTTTAAACATGGACTTGACAATCCGGTCTTCCAGTGAATGGAAGGTGATAATACAGATCCTGCCACCCGGATTTAAAAAACGTATCATCTCTTCTAAAGAATTTTTCAAAACATCCAGCTCTCTGTTGCACTCAATACGGATTGCCTGAAAAGTACGCTTGCTCGGATGTCCGCCTTCCGCTCTCATCTTAGCCGGAATAGCTGCTTTGATAATATCATTCAATTCATAGGTTGTCTCAATCGGTTTCTTCTGTCTTGCCGCCACAATATGCTTTGCGATGTTGTTGGCAAATTTATCTTCTCCGTAGTCCCGGATGATCCTTGCAAGATCTGCCTGGGAATAATCATTGACAATTTCTTTTGCCGATAAGGGCTGACGCAGATCCATCCGCATATCCAGTGCCGTATCGTACTTGTAGGAAAATCCCCTTTCAACAGTATCAAGCTGATAGGATGAAACTCCCAGATCCAGGATGATGCCATCTACACCGGTCACGCCGCTTTGCTTTAAATCGCTGACAGCATTTTCGTAGTTGTCGCGGATGATGGTCACACGGTCTTTGTATTCCTTTAACCGCTCACCTGCAGCTTCAATCGCCGCCTCATCCTGATCAATACCGTATAAATGGCCCTTTTCGGACAGCTTTTTGGCGATTTCATAAGAATGTCCGCCGCCACCTAATGTGCCATCTACATAAATTCCGTCCGGCTTGATATCCAGTCCTTCAATTGTCTCCTCTAACAAAACAGATTTATGTGAAAAACTCATATTTTCCTCCGGACAGCTTTAAAATGAAATACCAATGTTGGACAGCTCTTCGGCAATATCATTGATATCATCAAAAGAAGTAACATCTTCCCATTTTGCCTTATCCCAGATCTCGATATGTCCGCCGACACCGGCAAATACAACTTCCTTTTCCAGTCCTGCGTATTCCCGTAAAACCGGAGGCACCAGCATCCTGCCCTGCTTGTCCGGTTCCATCTCCTGTGCTCCCGAGATAAAAAATCTCTTGATCTTACGGACCTTTGCCTCTAAATCGGATTTTTCATTCAGCTTGTCCATAAAGGTTTCAAAATCGTATTTTTCAAACACAAAAAGGCACCCTTCCAGTCCCTTGGTAACCACAAACTCGTCGCCGAGTGTGTCACGGAATTTGGAAGGGATGATCAATCTGCCCTTGGCATCTATGGAATGGTTGTACTCACCCATAAACATCGTCGATCATCACCGCCAGTCTGTATCACTTCTTGTGTCATTTTTGGGTTTTTGTGGCATTTCCCTCCACTTTCTCCCACTTAATAATCTAATAATAGACTAATTCAGGGTATTTGACAAGAAAATTTCTGCCGGTTTCGTCTGACATATTTTTCCATATTTCTTAATTAATCTTTAAAACTCTTTTACATTTTCTATATATTGTGTTTGCGATTTTATAAATATACATATATTGTGTCTCTTTTATTCAGCATTCTTTTGTTTGGCATATTGCACAAAACGGACACGTTTTTTTCTACGTTTTGGTTGGTCAGAAATAAACAAAACCCACTTTGCATTTTTCTCCCACCAATTAGTTGTCCTCAAATGCAGATCTGCGCATGTACAGTTTCCATTTTATAGGCATAAAAAATACCCTCTCTGCCAGTCTGTCCGACAAAGAGGGTACATATATATCATTATTTCACTTTTTCATCCTGCCACTTAAGCAGCTTTTGCTTTTTTGGATACCCGGATATGCATGATCACCGCCACGATCACGGAAACGGCAAATAAACCTAAGCCTAACACCTGAGATACTGCAATTCCTGTTATGCCAATCTGAAGCTGATCAGTACGAAGTCCTTCTACGAAGAAACGGATAATTCCATAACCACCGAGGTAGAAAAGAGCCATTTCTCCATCAAAACGTTTATGTTTTCTATATAAAAGCATGATGATAAATAAGCATAAATTTAAAAAGCTTTCATATAGAAAGGTCGGATGCACCTGGATATAGTTGGTGCCTTCCACAATATGTGCCGCAATATCCGCTGAGATATCGGACTGACGGACGGCTTCGATCGGAAGCCTCATCGCAAACAGGCCGTTGGTATATCCGCCAAACGCCTCGCGGTTCATAAAATTGCCCCAGCGTCCAATGATCTGACCCACTAACAATCCAAAAACCGCTGCGTCCACAGCACTCAGATAGGACACCTTTTTTATCCTGCAGAAAATATAGGAAGTCAGAAATCCTGCAATAACTGCACCGTAAATAGCCAGACCGCCATGACGGATATTGAAGATTTCTTTTAAATTGCCCTTATACATGTCCCACGAAAATACGACATAATAAATTCTGGCACCGATCACAGAAAAAACAATCGCCGGAATACTGAAATCCCACCAGAAATCCTTGGGATGTCCCAAGCGGTCGCCTTCCTTGGATGCTATTGTAAATCCAAGCAATACACCGATTGCTATGATCATTCCATAAAATGCAATCTGAAAGCCGAATACAGATATTGTCTTGGGAACATCTTTCAGATAAATACCCAGATTCGGAAATGCAATATCCATTAAACCCATAAAACAACCTCTTTTCACATGATACTATACATTGAAACGGAACAGGATAACATCACCGTCTTTTACCACATAGTCCTTGCCTTCCATTCCGACAAGGCCTTTTTCTCTCGCTGCCGCAAGGGATCCAAGCTCCAGAAGATCTTTATAATTAACAACCTCTGCTTTGATAAATCCGCGCTCAAAATCCGTATGGATCTTGCCAGCTGCCTGCGGAGCCTTGGTGCCTTCCTTGATCGTCCATGCACGACACTCATCCTCGCCGGCTGTCAGAAAACTGATCAGTCCCAACAGCTTGTAGCTTGCTGCAACCAGCTTATCAAGACCGGATGAGGTCACACCAAGATCATCCAGGTACTCTTTTTTCTCCTCATCACTAAGTTCAGACAATTCCTGCTCGATCTGTGCGCAGATAACAAATACCTCTGCACCTTCTTCTGCAGCCATGCTGCGAACCTTTGCCACATGCGGATTATTGACTCCATCGTCTGCCAGATCATCCTCTGCAACATTGGCTGCAAAGATGGTAGGTTTGGCAGTCAGTAAATTGTAGGAAGCAAACCAGGCTTGTGCATCCTCATCATCCGGCACTTCAAAAGTACGTGCCATCTGGTTGTTTTCAAGATGAGCCTTGATCGCTTCGATCAGCTCTACTTCTTTTGCAAGCTTTTTGTCCATACGTGCCTGCTTTGCAACCTTGGCATAACGTCTTTCCAAAATCTCAAGATCGGAAAAAATAAGCTCTAAGTTGATGGTCTCAATGTCTCTGGCCGGATCAATATTTCCGTCTACGTGGATGATATTGGTATCTTCAAAACAACGTACCACATGTACGATCGCATCTACTTCACGGATATTGGCCAGAAACTGGTTGCCAAGACCTTCGCCCTTGGACGCACCCTTTACAAGGCCTGCAATATCCACAAATTCAATCGTGGCCGGTGTTACCTTTTTGGTATGGTACAATTCACCCAGCTTTTCAATTCTCACATCCGGAACCGCAACGATCCCGACATTGGGATCGATCGTAGCAAACGGATAATTTGCCGACAATGCTCCTGCCTTTGTTAATGAATTAAATAATGTACTTTTTCCGACATTGGGAAGTCCTACGATACCTAGTTTCATAATATGTTGATCTCCTTCATTTTTCCTTTATTTTACGGGCTTTCCGCGATTCATGGTTTTGACCGAGTACCACATCGAGTACCACGGAGATGAATTTCGCATCAAGTTTTATACCACTTTTAAAGCGTCAGCCACTAAGTCAATTTCTCTATGTTTTTCATCCTCTGTAATGTGAACATACAGATTCATGGTAATACCGATATTAGAATGACCTAAAATCTTCTGCAGAGTCTTAGGTTTCATTCCGCCTTCAATGCATCTGGTAGCAAAAGTATGTCTTAAGACATGCATAGAAAATCTCGGAATACCTACACGGTCACAATATTTGAACAGTCCCGTGTCATAAGTGCTGTTCTTGACCGGAGTTCCCTTCCTGCAAAGGAATACTATGTCTTTCCATTCAATCGGCACGAGCTTTAAGCTCTTATTCTTTGATCTCTGGTTTTCAAGAATACGAATTGCTTCGTCTGTAAGAGGAATTGTACGGTAGCCGGATTTGCTCTTAGGTGGACCAACTCTCCACTCACCTACCTTATAGCGATATTCCATCGTCCTTTCGATCTTCATAGTACGATTTTCGAAGTCGATGTCGCTCCACTTAAGTCCTATAAGCTCACCTGTACGAAGTCCGGTCTGTAATACGAAGCGGTACTGATTCTCATAGCTATAGCCAACCACAGCATCTAAGAACTTCTTCTGAACGTCAATCGTAAGGGCTTCTTTCTTATCTGAAGGTTTTCCCATATCGCTCTTTAATGACTTCTTGCAAGGATTCGTGATAAGCACATCATTCTCCCTGGCAAACTCAAACATATTATAAAGAGCAATCCGCGTCTGGTATATGGTAGTCGTCTTATAGCCCTCATCAGCCATATCTGAAAAAATCTTCTGGCAGTGAATGGGCTTCACATCAGTTAAGAGTTTATTGCCTATAACACTCTTGATATTACGCTCATACCGTTCCGAATAGTTTCTGACCGTATTTGGTCTCACTGTCTGCTTCTTTATCCCTATCCAATAATCGAACCAGGCATCAACGAGCATATCCGTTGCCTGGTCGAGGTCACTATGTTGGTCTATATATGTAGCATCAGCAAGCCACTGTTTTACCTCTTGAAGTTTCTTGGATCTTTTCGTTCTGCGTTTCCCAAACTTATCAACAAATCTGGCGAAGTAAGTTCCGTTAGGTTGCTGAACGATTCCTGCTCCAATCTCCTTTCCTTTGAGATCTTTTCCCATTTAAGGCTCCTTTCTAAGCTATAAGAGCCCCAAATTAGCACGCTATATTATACACCAACCAGGGCTCAAATGCAATGTTATTTCATTTTTTTGATAGCCGACAAACCGCGTGGTTACCCCATTTCTTGGGAATCCGCTATATCTCTATGTTGTCCGAAATGAACTTCTCAAATTCCTTTCTCTTAACGAGTTTCTTCTTGCCTACGTACAAAACAAAAGGACACCGCGGCGATCTGAGAAGACATTCCAACTTGTTAATCCCGATATTGGAATACTCTGCAGCCTCCTTTATGGTGAGCGCGACTTTACATTGAATAGGAACGGTCTGAACTTCAGCCAGCTCCTTGGCATATATACCGGATTCTTTGTAATCTCTGTCAGATATAACATTCATCTCACTCACCTCCCCTACAGTTCATTTCAAGGCATTCAAGAATTTCCTCACGGATTTCTGCACGGATACGCTCCATGCGCTTTTTGATAGCCTCATAAGTTCTGCCTTCATCATCTGCGATTTCTTTAAAAAGCCGTCCTTCGAGCAAATACTGTTTCATAATCTTTGAATCACTCTCATCCAGATCCTCAATGATTTCTTCCAAAAGTTCATAATCCATACGCATAAGGCTTTTGCTGAAGTTGTCATCCTAGCCCATTCTGGACCAAAAGGTGTAGAACATATAAATGTTTCGTCTTTTACCTTTTCAAGATACTTCTCGATCTTCTTTCTTATCTCTTTTACATTCGGAGTCTCAGTCCTTGGCATATCCAAAAATAACGTCGTAGCATATTCGATTAACTTGGATGTGCTCATACCTAATTTCTTTGCCTTTGCCTCCAGTGCCTTGTATTCATCATCGTTGAAGCTACAAAATGCTCTATGCATAGAATCCACCTTTCTTAAAAACAGAATTGATACCGTCAACCCTTTTTTCGAATTCAAACAAATATATATGCTTTACGCATATGCTTTTAACGCTTATAATTTACATATGCAAAAAGCATATGCTAATTAGTTATATCTTTTTAGCATATAAATTCTTATGCTTATCTCAAAGGAGATGACTTATGTTTAAAACCGATAATGCAAAAATAGGTAAACACCTTGGTGATTTGATTAAGAACAGTGAACACAAGAATGACCGCCAGTTTTGTATCGCATATCTCACACTACGTGACGGCGAAGCTAATCCTGACGATATACAGAAAATGCAAAATCGTATCTGCCAAATAAAAAATGGCAAAAAAGGAGTTCAGATAGAAGACCTTCCAATCTTCTCTGAACTTTTGAGCGTGTCAATTGAGGATATATTAAGTGCTGGAACTGCCCTCACTCCTGTACTAAACAGAAAAACCAATTACTCAATCGCTTTTTCAAAAGATCCGGCGGAATGGGAAGCATATATTCAGAGGGACGACAAACTCATTCTTAATCCTGATGAGTATGACAAAACAGCAATTGATTACGCCCTTGAGGCAGGCAATTACCCTTTTCTTAAATATCTCACAGAGAATGGCTACATATGGTTCGTTGGGGATGATAAAAATGAATATTATCTTGGATTTGGTGCGGGAACTTCTATTAAAAGACGTGAAATTGGATTTCTTGATACTTTAGACTCACGTATGAAAAACCAAGATGATCTTCGCTTTAAGATGATAGCCTTGGCTATCAGAGACAACGATTTAGAAATGCTGAGCGTTCTTCATGCAAGAGAAATTCCGTTACTATATACAATTAACCCGACACAGCACTGGACATTAAAAGACAAACAGTTACCTTCGTCTTCTAATGTTGAGCAGATGATCGATAGCATCGCTGCAAGTGATAACACTTCCATCTCATATTTCTTTGAAGAATTTGAAACGGAAGCAGAGCTCAACTCATTAAGAAGCACTTTTGTCTTTCCATACGCCGGCCAGGTATTAGATGCTTTAATCAGCAGCAAAAGAACATTCGAAAGTAAGCTCTTTTTAGAAAAGGCCATAGAGCATAACAAGAAGGTGCAGAGAAAACTACAGAAATTGGTAGATAAAAGTAAGGCCAGCTGCAAAGAGCTTTATAGTGCGACCCCTAATAACAATTATTGTGATGAGGCATATTTCCGAAGAGAAGCTTGGAGAGAATACTACTTTTATCCCGAAACAGGTTTCATAGCGTACTATATGCCCTTCTATTCCAAAAACACTACAGGCTTTATTACCAATGTCATCAACGTAACCATGTCTTCTGCAAATACAGAAGTACAGTTTCTCATTGATGAATTAAAGAAAACCTACAACACCTTTATCAAACAGTTTGAAAAAAAGGAGGCTTAACATGTGTAATCCAATCTTTGATTATGATGACGGAAATTTCATTTACCAAACTTCCGGTAATATGGGAATCGATTCTGATGGTGATCTGCATATGCGAATGGGTGATAATATGTCGATGGACATGGACACCGGAGAACTACACTTCAACTCCGGTTGGAAAAATGATGATAACGACGATGATTTCTAATACAGATAGAGCCAGGGCAAAGTCCTGGCTCTTCTCATCGATTGAGTTATTACATTAGGCAGCTTCACTCTTCTGCTCTTCCACTGGTCTATTGACCCAAGAAACAAATGCGTATGTGGCACAAATCCCAAGAACTGCAACTGCACAAGGCCATTGCTCAAGTGTAATCTTAATGTCAGCGTTCTTTATAGCTTCAGTTACGCAGGTAGTACCTTCTCTCTTTATCAAGTCGTTCATATATACAATCCTCCTTTCTCAAATGATATGTATTTGGCTTATGTCTTGTTGACTAATTAAGTTACTTATAGTATATTCATGGTTATTAGAACTGTAAAGTAAGTTTAATAAATTGCTATTACTTTTTAGGTAAGAAGAATTTGCATATGAATTATTCACCCGAAATTATAGGTAACAAGATAAAAGAACAACGTTCAAAGAAAAAATGGTCCCAATATACTCTGGGCAAAAAATTAAATATGTCAGGAAAGCAAATATCCAATTATGAAAAAGCAATCCTGACGCCCCCTATCGACATCCTCTTTAAACTATGTGAAATCTTCGATTGCGAATTAGGTTTTCTCTTAGGGGAAGATAATTATGAGTCTGGCACAATACTCGATACTGCCATTGAAAACAAACTTAGAATATCAAAAGAGGCAATATCCTCATTATGTCATTTAACCGGAAATGATCGCAGTAGTATTCTATGGGGACATGAATCAGAATCTTTCCAGAAGATACTTAATTCACTCTTTTGCTCCGACGCATTTTCAGCTTTGGTATATTCGATGCATGACTTAGACAACGCTATTCAAAACAGTAAAGCAATTTGGGACGAATTATATGGAAAATATGGTAAAGAAAAGATGGATCAAGCATTCAAGTACTATAACTCTACTACTGACTATCTACTTGATGAAAATGCCGAGAAACTTGAAGATATATACTACGAAATTTTAGTTGCAATAGAATCTGCAACAGACAAAGATCATGATGCGTCATTTCCAATCAAAGTTCTTCGCTATGAAGTTCGTGAAACTTTTGAAAGGCTACTCGATGATTTATATCCCCAATAAATAAAGCACCAGTTTATCCGGTGCTAAAATTTTATGCTAACCTGGGTCTCAATATAGCTTGTTACAAATGAAATAATGTTGATATTTTTTCTTGGTCTCCCCAAATTCGAGTACCATACCGAGTACCACGGGAGTACCATTTTTCTATAAATTATAATAATTTATAACAAGTTACATACGAGATCAAATTTCCACGAACCCAGCATTTATACGGTTTTATAGAGATTTATGACTCTTTATGGAGATACATGAAATAGGAGTTCATATAACGATTCCTAATTTCATAATGTATATTTCTCCTTTGAAAAGTTAATTGTTCCGTCGCATAACATGTTATAGTGTACCACATCAGAGTCAAAAAGTAAAAATAATCCATTCGCCTTTTTTATTGGAACCGATGCGTTTGATCACCTTCTTTTCAACCAAAGACTGCAACGTCCTTTTTACCGTTGAATCAGAACAACCTAAATGCTCTGCCATTTCTGTCCGGGTCAGATCCGGTTGTTGTTGCAAAAGCCCGATTATTTTCTTTTCACGCTCCGTTAATTTTATTGGTTCATTTATTGGGTCATTTTCCAAATTGTTGTGACCCAATAAAAATTTACCACTTATATGCATTTCTCTGTTGTGCAGTTCATTTTTTCTATTCAATAAAAGATTTTGTAAAAATTTTTCTAAATATTCGGTTGTTTCATATATTCCGTCTTTGATATTGTTATAATTGGCACGGACTAATGCATTTCTAAAATACCAGGAATTTTCTGCAAACAAATTATTTTCTGCCTGAAATCCCAGCATTCTGAGGTATTTAATAAAAAACACCGCCGTTGTTCTGGTATTTCCCTCTCCAAAGACATGAATCTGCCATAATCTTGAAATAAAAACTGCCAGATGATGAATCGTTTCATCCATCGTCAAACCATTGAATCTGAAATTTCTCTCCTGATTCCGGTCCATTCCAAATACTATTTTATTATATGCCACCTGCAAAACTCTTTCAATCGGAATTATTCTTGTATCCCCATTCTTTTATTGATAAAATACAAGTTATAAAATACTGTTTAGCGGACTGGAGGATATATCAATGAATGAAAATATTACAAAAAGAAATGAAAAATTAGCCGAGACTGTCATCAAGGGTTTGCAGAGCCGCAACATGTCCGGCTATTATGCAGCAAGCAAGGAAGAAGCTTTAAAACAGGCTTTGGAGCTTATCCCGACGGAAAGCACCATTTCCATGGGTGGCTGCATGAGTGCTCATGAAATCGGTCTGATCAACGCTTTAGAAAACGGCAACTACCATTATCTGGATCGTTCCAAAATGGAGCCCCGTGAAGGCCTGTTGGCAGCTTACGATTCCGATATTTTTCTGTCAAGCACCAATGCCATTACCAATGACGGTATTTTAGTCAACATTGACGGCAACTCTAACCGCGTATCCTGCATTGCACAGGGTCCTAAAAAAGTTATCTTTATTGTCGGAATGAATAAAGTGTGCGCTGATCTTGACAGTGCCATGAAACGTGCCAGAAATGTGGCTGCACCGATCAATGCCCAGAGATTTGACATCAAAACACCTTGTAAAGAAACCGGAAAATGCTTTGACTGCAAATCCCCGGATACCATTTGCTGCCAATTCCTGATCACAAGATATTCCAGACATATCGGAAGAATCCATGTCATTCTTGTCAATGATGATCTTGGTTTCTAAAGCTTTTTAGTACAATACGAAACAACTTCATTAAAAATACCTATAGCAGGATCACTCTGCCATAGGTATTTTTTAGTTCTGTTTATTTATCTTTTCCCATATCCCGGAAACCCATTTGCTTTTATGAATATGCGGTTCAACATGATCCTTAAACAAATGATGATTTGAAATATAGTTTTTAATCTTATCAGAGCCAAGCATCAGCATGATGGCACCGACCACCAGAAACGGAATCTGCGGAATTATAGGAAGCATCAGTCCGATAATACCCAAAATCAAAAAGATAACACCAATAATTAAAAAAACGATTTTTTTCATAAAAAACCCTCCTTTAACATGTCCCATTCTAACACATAAATGTGTTTATTCTGTTTAAGGAATTCTTAATTATATCGAAATTTTTTCTGTATAAAATCTTATGATCGAGTTTTGTCCGTGTCTGTATGTCCGTTTATCATCCTTTGTCGGAAATTCGCCGTGCCCACAAAAAGGCAACGATGATAGTCAGTCCGACAACAAACGGAAGGATGGCATTTTTCACAAATCCGGCAACCAGATATGCGATGCAGGAAGCACCCGCAACCAAAACAACATATGGCAGCTGTGTGGATACATGATTCATATGATTGCACTGCGCTCCGGCCGATGCCATGATCGTCGTATCCGAAATTGGTGAACAGTGGTCTCCGCAGACAGCTCCGGCCATACATGCGGAAATGGAAATTATCATCATCTTCGGATCCGAAGAGAAACAATTGACAACGATCGGAATCAGAATACCAAAGGTTCCCCACGAGGTACCGGTTGAAAAAGCAAGGAATACTGCCACAACAAAAATAATTGCGGGCATACAGTAAAGCAATGCACCGGACATACCGGAAATCATGCTTGCAACATATTCCTTGGCTCCCAGACTGTCAGTCATGGACTTCAAGGTCCATGCAAAGGTCAAAATCAGAATGGCGGGAACCATTGCCTTAAAGCCTTCCGGTATGCACTCGCTTGCCTTTTTAAAGGTAATGACCCTGCGGATCATATAAAATGCAATGGTAAAAATGAGTGCTGCGAAGCTTCCGAGCATCAGACCAACGGATGCATCACTGTCAGAAAAGGCTTCTACAAATCCGGTTCCGCTGAAAAATCCTCCGGTATAGATCATGCCGATGACACAGCAGATGATCAATACCAGTACAGGAAGTACCAGATCGAGCACCGTACCTTTTGACTCCACTACCTCATCCGCAACATTGGCATATGGTCTGTCCGGTGTCGTATAAATATCACCCTTTGCCGCATTGTCTTCATGAAGCTTCATCGGACCATAATCAACCTTCATCAAAACCAGGATGATCATTGTCACAATCGTAAGCAGTGCGTAATAATTGTACGGAATAGCCTTGATAAAGATTGCAAATCCATCTTCATTTTCCACAAAACCGCTGACTGCAGCCGCCCAGGAGGAAATCGGTGCAATAATACAAACCGGTGCAGCTGTAGCATCGATCAGATAAGCCAGCTTTGCACGGGAAACATTGTGACGATCGGTAACAGGTCTCATGACACTGCCGACGGTCAGGCAGTTAAAATAGTCATCTACAAAGATCAGAATACCAAGCGCAATTGTTGCAAGCTGCGCTCCCACTCTTGTCCTGATATGCTTGCTTGCCCATTTACCAAATGCCGCAGATCCACCTGCCGCATTTAACAGACACACCATAATACCAAGCACAACCAGAAAAACCAGAATGCCGACATTGTAGCTGTCCGACAAAACGCCAACCAGTCCATCCTCAAAAATATGAAGTATCACCTTTTCTCCGTCAAATGTGGAAGAAAAGATATCTCCGTAAAATAATCCTCCGATCACAATTCCCACAAAAAGCGAGCTATACACTTCCTTTGTGATCAAAGCCAGAATAATCGCCACAAGTGGGGGAACCAGCGCCCAAAAGGTGGCATACATTGCAGGTACGTATTCCATGTTTTCTCCTTCTCTTAAAAACACAGCCGGACAGATGCACTCAAATGTAGATCCGGGCCGGCTGTTTTTTCTTGTATATTTTTTTAATGCAAAAGTGCAATGCACACAGCAATCTGATATATCAGGGTCAAAAGCTCAGAAAGCTCTATAACCGCTTCATAAACTCCGCAACATTCTTTTTGATGTCGCCTTTAAAGACTGCAGATCCGGATACAATAACATTGGCTCCGGCATTTAAGATCATCTCCACATTCTGAAGATTGACACCACCGTCTACCGCCACATCAACCTTAAGTCCTCTGCGGTCAATTTCTTTGCGGACCGCGGTAATCTTTTGTGTACAGCTGTCCAGATATTTCTGTCCTCCAAATCCGGTATTGACCGTCATGACCAAAACCTGATCCACATACTCTAAATAAGGATAAATGGCCTCGATCGGCGTCTGCGGATGCAGCGCGATACCGGTTTTCATACCTTTTCCCTTTATTTTTAAAAGGGTTTCGATCATACAGCGGCATGCTTCCACATGGATGGTAAGGCTGTTGGAACCCACCTCCGCAAACTGGTCAATATACCGCTCCGGTTCAGAGATCATCAGATGCACATCAAAAAATCTCTGTGTGATCGGCCGGATAGACTGAATGATCGGAAAACCAAATGAAATGGACGGTACAAACAATCCATCCATAACATCGATATGTATATATTCAGCACCTGCCTCATCTACAAGTCTGATCTGTTCTCCCAGTTTGGAAAAATCCGCTGCTAAAATTGACGGGGACAAAATATTCATTGCTAGTATCTCCTTTTATTTTTGCATTCTGCATATAGATTTACATAGTCTTCATAACGCTCTTTGCTGATCTCCCCATCCGCAAGTGCCTGCTTCACCCAACAATCAGGCTCATGTATATGTGCACATCCCAAGAAACGGCATTTATCATGAAAACGCACTATTTCCGGAAAACACGATTCCAGTTCTTCCGGTAATAGATAGGATACATCCAGTGAACTAAATCCCGGTGTATCAAAAATAAAGGTGTCCGGATCGATCTCCAAAAGCTCGGAATGTCTGGTCGTATGCTTTCCTCTTGAGATTTTTTCACTGACTGCGCCTGTCTCCATGACAACGCCTGTCTGCAACAGATTGATGATTGTAGACTTTCCAACACCGCTCGGACCCGCAACCGTTGTCACCTTATTGTGCAAAACATTTCTTATCTCATCAATATTTTGCTGATCCTGTGCACTGACAATGATCGTCTGATATCCGGCCTGCTCATATATCGCTGCCAGTCTTTCAATCTCATTCTCCGAAGAAAGATCTGACTTGTTGAAACAGATCACGGTCGGAATCCCATAGTGCTCCATCTGGATCAAAAAACGGTCCAAAAGCCCCAGGTTGGGATCCGGGTGCGCGACTGCAAAAATAACCATTGCCTGATCAATGTTGGCAACTGCCGGCCGGATCAATTCATTTTTACGATCTTTAATTTCCAAAATATGGCCGAGCACCTTGTCGTGATCCAAAACGTCCATGGATACATAATCCCCCACCAGTGGCTTTTTGTGATCCTTTCGAAAGACACCCTTTGCCTTGCATTCATATACCATGCCGTCTTCACATCTGACATAGTAAAATCCCGCAATCCCTTTTATGATAATTCCCTGCATGCAACCCTTTCCTATTCTGCCTTTGTAAAGGTTACATTCTGTGAGCCGAAATCTGCAGGTACATCTGCTTCAACTGTTTCATAGATCGGATTTCCGGCTTCATCTACTTTTCCGGTATCAACCGTCTGGTTTTCCTTTTTGGTGCCGCTCATGGAAATTGTACCGCTCTCAGACTTTAAACCTGTCTCATTGATCGTATACGGGAAAGAATTGGTGGTATACACCTTCTTTTCTCCGGATGCTGTGGTCAGGGTAATTGTCACGGTCGAACCATCTACATAACCATCCGGTGCGGAAATGGATGCGGAATAATTGTATGTGGAATCCTTTTTACCAAGACTGATCACAAAATTCACACTGCTGTTTTCCCCGATCTCGGTTCCGGGAGAATAGCTCTGTGACAATACATTTCCTTTGGTAACAGAATCACTGTAATCCTCTGTAACTGTACCTGCCTTTAAATTGGAAGCTTCAAGCTTTGCCTTGGCGTCACTTTCGGTCATTCCTCTAAGATCCGGAACGGAAACCGTCTTTTCTGTCGGACCGGCACTGATCGTCAGTACAACAGTCGAACCGGATGCAATCTTTTCCAAAGCCTCCGGTGTCTGGAAAATAACATAGCCCTCATCAACCGTATCGGAATACTCGGTCTGTTTGGATACCTTAAATCCAAGTGCTGATAAAGTCGTATCAGCCTGTGTTTCTTCATATCCGACTACATTCGGCACCTCTATACCGCTGGCACCGCTGCTGACTGTCAAAATGACCAGACTGTGCTCCTCTACCATTTCACCCTTCGGAATGCTCTGACGGATAACAATGTTTTCCGGAACCTCATCTGATTCCTCATACTGTACATCTACAGACAGATACAGTTCTTCCAGCGTGGATCTGGCAGCATCTATATTGAAACCAACTACATTGACAACTTCAACCGACTTCTGGGTTTCTTCAGCCGAATCTTTGGATCCGCCCTTAAAAATACCGACCGCATTGGCAACCAGCACCAAAGCGATCACACCGATGATAACTGCTGCCACGATCGCAAGAATCGTAGTCACACGCTCCATCTTGGGATCAATATCGTCATCATCGTATTCATCCTCATCATTCTCGTCGTCCTCGTACTCTTCATCCTCATACTCTTCATCTTCATAAGAGTCGTCTTCGTATCCTTCATCCTCGTTATCGGCTTCGTCCTCTTCATCACCCTCTTCATCATCATCTGAAAGAATAAAGTGAGGCTTTTTGGGCTTAGCCTTGGCTGCATCTTCATTGAGACGCATATGAATATCCTCTACGGCAAATGTGCCTGTACGCTCTTTGATGGAAGCTAATTCTTCATCTGTAACTGTCCTTGTTGCAGCCGCAGAATCCACATCCACCATGGTGACAAAATCCTCATCCGGAGTAACCAGGGATTTTTTCAAATCCAGGATCAGCTCGCTCATCTTTTGATAACGGCGGTCCGGGCTCTTCTGGGTACATTTATAAATGATCTTTTCCACACAGACCGGAATCTCCGGAACATACTCTCTCGGAGAAGGCATCTCATCCTGAATATGCTTGATGGCGATCGCAACCGTAGTCTCACCATCAAAGGGCACATGACCGGTCACCATTTCAAACAGGGTGCAGCCCAAAGAATAAATATCACTCTTTTCATCCGAAAATCCGCCTCTTGCCTGCTCGGGAGATGTATAATGCACACTTCCCATGACATTGGATGTGATCGTATTGCTGGTCGCTGCCTTGGCAATACCAAAGTCCATGACCTTGACCTTTCCGTCTCTGGAAATCATAATATTCTGTGGCTTGATATCGCGGTGGATAATATGATTGTTGTGAGCTGCCTCAATACCCATGGAAACCTGAATGGCAATACTGATCGCTTCCTTAATGGAAAGACGGGATTTTTTCTCAATATACTTTTTGAGTGTGATACCTTCAACCAGTTCCATGACGATATAGTTGATACCGTCTTCCTCTCCGACATCATAAACACCGACAATATTGGGATGCACCAGTCCTGCTGCGGCCTGTGCCTCCACACGGAATTTGGAAACAAAATTGGTGTTTTCCGAAAACTCCTGTTTTAATACCTTTACAGCCACAAATCTGTTTAATTTGTGGTCTTTTGCTTTATATACATCACTCATGCCGCCTGTTCCGATTTTATCCAAAATCTCATAACGGTCGCCAATCATCATTCCAAGTATAATCATTCTTTCACCTCATCATTTTCAACGAATCTGACCAAAACAACGGCAATATTGTCTTTTCCGCCGTTTTCATTTGCTGCCTTGATCAGACCTGCACCTTTTTGTGCCAGTCCGTCTTTGTCAGAATCGGATAATATAGCCTCTATTTCCGCATCTTCCAGCATATTGGTAAGGCCATCCGAGCACATCAGCACGATATCTCCGTTTTCCAGTTCTTCCGTAAAGAAATCTGCTTCTACTGCATCTTTTGCACCGACAGCTCTGGTTATGATATTTTTGTCCGGATGCAGTCTGGCATCCTCTCTTTTCAGTCCGCCAAGCCGTACCATTTCCTCAACCAGAGAATGGTCCTCTGTAATCTGACGCAGTCCATCCTTTTTTAATAAATACAATCTGGAATCTCCGATATTGGAAACCTGCAGATACTTTCCGATGATTGTGGCAATCACCAGGGTCGTGCCCATGCCAAACAGATTTTCATCTGCTGCGGCCTCTTTGCGTATCCTCTCGTTGGCCGCCTTGATCGCCTTTTTGATAATAATCGTCGGATTCTTTTCAAAAGAATTGCTGATCTCGCTCACAACGGTCTCCGTTGTGCACTTGGATGCATAATCTCCGGCATTGTGTCCACCCATTCCGTCTGCCACAATAAACAGATTGGGCATATTGCCGAGTGGCTTTGCTGAAGAAAAAACATAATCCTGATTCAATTGTCTTTTTCTGCCGATATCCGTCGCGGAGTATGTTTCTAACAACACGTTTCCTCCTTGTAATACTCTAATTCTCTTCTAAATGTCTTTTTCTCAACTGTCCGCAGGCACCATCAATGTCCCTGCCCATTTCTCTTCTAATAGTAACATTTATTCGATTTTTTTCAAGTTTATTTTTAAATGCCGTCACATACTCCTGCTTTGGCTGTCTGTAATCTCTTTCCTTGATCGGATTGACCGGAATCAGATTGATGTGACAGTTCCTCGGGGCTGCAAGGCGTGTCAGATTATCCACATCCTCTTTTGTATCATTGACACCGGCGACCAGACTGTATTCAAAGGTGATCCTTCTGCCGGTCTTTTCGAAGTAATAATCCACGGCCTGCATCAGTTCGTCGATGCTGTACGCTTTGGCGATCGGCATAAGTTCCTGTCTTTTGACATCCGTTGCCCCATGCAGTGACAAAGCAAGCGTGATCTGCAGCTTTTCATCTGCTAATCTGTAAATATTCGGGACAATTCCGCATGTGGATACCGTCACATTGCGCTGGCTGATGTGGAGTCCGTTTTCATCGGTCAGAAGCCGGATAAACTTTAATAGATTGTCATAATTGTCAAGCGGCTCTCCGGTTCCCATGACAACCACATTGGATATGCGTTCGCCGATCAGGCGGCTGATCGCATAAATCTGGTCAAGCATTTCCGACGGACGCAGATTGCGCGTCAGGCCATCCAGGGTAGATGCACAAAACCGGCAGCCCATACGGCAGCCGACCTGCGACGAAATACAGACACTGTTTCCATGCTTATACCGCATCAGGACGCTTTCCACAACATTTCCGTCATCCAGTGCAAACAAAAACTTCCTGGTACCGTCCAGTTTGGATTCCTGTACTGTCACCGGCTCTACAGCCGTATAAAAAAATTTCTCCTTACATTTTTCCCGGAAATCCTTGGAAATATTAGTCATCTCGTCAAAACTTCGGGCAAGCTTGACATGCATCCAGTCATACATCTGGTCTGCCCGGAATTTCTTTTCTCCAAGCTCTCCGATCACCGAACGGAGCTCTTCTTTATTAAATGATTTGATATCTGTTTTTTCTTCCATGATTTTTCGATCTCATTTTAGTTTTTTTGAAACAATGCCATATAAAAGCCGTCTGTCAGGCCATCCTTTTGTGGAAGCAGCTGCTGTTCCTTCACCAGTGTAAAACCGCTGTTTTGTGAAAACCATTCTGCATTGTCATGATTTTCTTCCCTTGTCAGGGTACAGGTTGAATACAAAAGCTTTCCGCCGGGCTTTACATAGGCTTTGACTATTGACAGGATCTTTCTCTGTAAGGCAGCGATTTCTTCCACATCCTCTTGTGTGATTCGGTACTTGATATCGGGCTTTCGTCCGATGACACCCAGTCCGGAGCACGGTAAGTCTGCGATAACCAGATCAGCCTTTTCCACTTCGCTCTCATCCGGTACGGTGGCATCCCATACCTTGGAGGTGATATTGGTATAGCCGCTCCGTCTGATATTTTCATCAATGAGGGCAGCCTTTTTTTCAGATAAATCCCGGACACTGACCGAGCCTCCTGTGAAAAGCTTGGCTGCTGCATGCAAAGCCTTCCCGCCGGGTGCCCCGCAGACATCTACGACATGCCATCCGGGCTGGATATCCGCATACTCAACGATCTCCATGGATCCGGCATCCTGTATCATGATCTTTCCGTCTGCAAAACCGGGAAGTCTGTCTGTCCGGTCCGGATTTTTCACAATATAAGCATATGCTAACTCCGGAATTGTTTCCAGCTCAATATGTTCCTTCTGATATAAAGACAGAAGTTCCTGCTTCTCTGCGGCTTCCATATTTTCATCCATGCGGATGATCAGCGGTCTTTTTTCTAAAAGTCCTTCCAGTAAAGATTCAAGCTTTCCCCGATCATCTTCCGTGATCTCACGCATCCACTTTTCGATCAGCCATTCCGGCATGGAATAGCGGACAGAAAGGGATTGTACCGGCTGCTTTTCAGAATCCGGATAGGGGATGGCTGCTTTGTTTCGCGCAATCGCCCTCAAAACGCCGTTGACAAAGCCCTTCAGGGACTGGAAGCCTCTTTTTGCGGCAAGCTTTACCGCTTCATTGCAGACAGCGGCATCCAGGGTCTTATCCATATACATCAGCTGATAAACACTCATGCGCATCAGACTGCGGATCAACGGCTTCATCTTTTTTACTTTCACCTTGGAAAACCGGTCAATGATATAATCAAGCTCGATCGCTCTTTCAACCGTTCCCTGTGTCACGCACTGGATAAAAGAACGGTCTCTCTTTTCCAAAAATCCGTACTTATCCAGTACCTGTTTTAAAATCTGATGACTGTACTGCTTTTTTTCCATGATCTCCATAACACAGTCCAGTACGATTTCTCTTGTATTTACCATAATTCCTCACAAATTTATATGCATCTAGGCGCGCCGGTATATCAATCATCCGAGCTTTGTTCCGGTCTCTACGGCTCTACCTGCCAGAAAATCTCTTGCGGTCATCCGCTTTTTGCCTTCTAACTGCAGCTCAGTGATGGCCAGGCCATCCTTTCCTGTTGCGACAATGATTGCGTCCTTTGTTACCTCACATACCGTTCCGGGCTCTTTATCTATCCCCAAAACCACATGTGACTGCCAGAGCTTTAACTGCTTGCCGTTCAGTCTCGTATAGGCACTCGGCCATGAATTGAGGCCACGTACCAGATGTTCTATCGTATCTGCAGCTTTGCTCCAGTCAATCTCACCGATCGCCTTGGAGAGCATTTTGGCATAGGTACTCTTTTCTTCATCCTGCTTTATGGGATGGATATTGCCGGCCTCTATATCGGGCAGTACCTCTACAAGGAACCTTGCACCGACCTCTGCCAGCTTGTCAAACAGGCTTTCTCCGGTATCTGTATCCAAAATCGGAACAACCTTCTGGAACAGGATATCTCCGGTATCCAGCCCCTTATCCATCTGCATGATCGTGATACCGGTCTCTTTTTCACCGTCAATGATACTCCACTGGATCGGCGCTGCTCCTCTGTATTTCGGAAGCAATGACGCGTGGATATTGATACAGCCAAGACGCGGCATCGTGAGGATTTCTTCTGATAAGATCTGTCCGAAGGCAGCCACCACAAATAAATCCGCTTCGTATTTTTTGAGTTCTTCCACAGCCTCCGGTGCTTTGATCTTTTTGGGTGTCAAAACCGGAATCCCATATCTTAGCGCACATTCCTTGACCGGTGACGGTATCAGCTTATCACTTCTTCCCTTTGGTTTATCCGGCTGCGTTACAACCGCCGTTATTTCATATCCGGCCTCTACCATGGCCTCTAAAGGACCAACTGCAAAATCCGGAGTTCCCATATAAACAATCTTCATACTTTACCCCTTTTTATCCTGTTATTCATCAATTTCTTCATCCGGTGCCTGTTCCACATCATATAAAGGACCTTCCACAAGCTCTGTATAAACATGACCGTCCAGATGATCAATCTCATGCATCAGGGCTCTTGCCAAAAGCTCTGTACCTTCCACTTCAAAAGGCTCCATATTTTCATTGTATGCCAGTACCTTGACATAATTGGGTCTGGTTACGACGCCACATTTGCCGGGAACAGAAAGACAGCCTTCCTGTCCGGTCTGCTCGCCGCTTGTTTCCATGACCTTGGGATTGATCAAAAGAATCGGATCATCTCCACAGTCAATAACACAGATTCTTTTTAAAATACCAACCTGAGGAGCGGCAAGACCGACACCCTCAGCTTCATACATCGTCTCAAACATATCATCGATCAGCTCTTTGGTACGCTCTGTGACTTCCTTTACCTCTTTACACTTTTTGTTTAAAACCGGATCTCCTAATTCTCTGATACTTCTGATAGCCATTTTTTCCTCCTAATATCCATTCATGGGATCAAAATCAAAGTAAATACTGCATCTGGCAAGCTCCTTTTTCTTTTGCTCCATAAAATTTTCTATCAAATCTTTTACCTTTATTAACTCTTCATATTGTTCATGCCGCACATAAAGCATACGCCGGTATACATCATTGATCTTCCGGATACCGGCATCGGCCGGTCCGATGATCTGGCAGCCGGTATCATTGCTTTCTTTTAAAAGCTCTGCCGTCTGGTTGGAAGCCTGTGTCGCAAGCTCCTGTCTGTCGGATGTAAACAAAACCGCCAGCATATGTCTGATGGGCGGATAATTGCACAGCTGTCTGTAGGCGATCTCATTTTTGTAAAAACTGTCATAGTCCTGCGAAGCAGCATCGACAATCGCATAGTGCTCCGGCTGATAGGTCTGGATAACCGCCTCTCCGGGCAGTTCTCCCCTGCCGGCCCTTCCTACTGCCTGCGTCAGAAGCTCAAAGGTACGTTCTCCGGCCTGATAATCGCCGCCACCCAGAGACAGATCTGCTGCCAGCACACCCACCAGGGTAACCATGGGAAAATCATGCCCCTTGACGATCATCTGTGTTCCGATCAGAATATCCGCTTCCCCTGCCGCAAACGTCGAAAGGATCTTTTCATAATCATCCTTTTTTTGCGTGGTATCACGGTCCATACGCAGGATCCGCGCCTTGGGGAACATGTTCCTTATGTTGTTTTCCACCTGTTCCGTTCCTGCCTTGAAACCGGCAATATGTCGTGAGCCACAGTGCGGACAGATCTTTACGGCCGGCGTTTCATAACCACAGTAATGGCAGACCATTTTGCGATTGCCGTGCATCGTCAGCGAAACATCACAATGCGGACATTTCAAAACCTGTCCACAGCTTCTGCAGGATAAAAAAGATGTATAGCCGCGCCTGTTTAAAAACAACATGATCTGCTGTCCCTTTAAAAGCCGCTCCTGCATTTTCTGATATAAAAGTCCGGAAAAGATACTCCGGTTTCCCTTTTTTAATTCTTCCCGAAGATCCACAGTATATACCGTTGGCAGTTTTCTGCTGTTGTATCTGTTTTCCAGATAAAAATATCCGTATTCCCCATTCATGGCACGATAAAAGCTTGTGACGGACGGTGTTGCCGATCCCAGTACCACGCTGGCCTCTGCCACCGATGCAATATGCTCTGCAACCTCTCTTGCATGATACTTTGGCATGCTGTCACTCTTGTAGCTATTCTCATGCTCTTCATCTATAACGATCAGTCCGAGATCGGGAAATGGTGCAAACAACGCGCTGCGCGGTCCTATCATGATCTTGATCTGGCCCTTTTTTGCACGTTCAAACTGATCATAGCGCTCTCCCTTGGAAAGCTTGGAATGTATAACGGAGACACAGTCTCCAAACCGTTTGTAAAACCGCAATACGGTCTGATAGGTAAGTGCGATCTCCGGGATCAGGACAATGACCTGTCTGCCTTTTGACAAAACAGTATCGATCATTTCCATATAGACCTCGGTCTTTCCGCTTCCGGTCACACCTCTTAACAGATATACTTTCCGGATGCCATCATTGTAATCTTTTGAAAATGCATCCGCAATCTCCTGCTGCCCTTGGTTTAAAACTGCTTTTTGCAATCTGTCCGCTTTGATCTTGATCGGGTTGCGGTATTCTGTCCGTTTCTCAATCCGGATCACATTTTGTTTTTCCAGTGCTTTGATGGTCTGTGCCGACACATTCAGCTTTCCGGTCACAAATTCGTAGCCCAGACAGTCAACATCCGCAAAGGCTTCCAACAGCCGCACCTTTGCCACATGATGCTTTTCTCTGGCTGTACGCAGCGCTTCCTGATATTCATCAGCGGTTGCTGCCAAAAGAATGTCTTTTTGCTCAATCTGTCTGACCTTATCCTTTACCGGTAAAACAGTCTTTAAGGATGAGATCAATGTGGATCCGTAATTTTTTTTCATCCACGCCGCCAGCTCTATCATACGCCCCTCGGCCGGAATACCGGTGCCTGCCACATCTATGATCTCCTTGCACCGCTCCACCGGATATTCCGATAAATCGGTCAGCTCCAATATAAAACCACGGATTGTTTTGTTGCCCTTTCCAAATGGGATCATCACCTGCATGCCCGGCTTTAGGGCATCCCGCAAATGAGGCGGTATTTTATATTGAAACGGTCTGTCGACCTTTTCGTGTGAAATATCCACACATATATTTGCAAACTTATAACTCATATTTTTCCTTTAACCGGATCAAGGGTGTATTTCTACAGCAGCCGGTGCCTGCTGCCTGCCCGCCAAAACATCCGCGATAATATCACGCTCATCCATCGGATATTTCTTTCCTTCAATTTCCTGATAATCCTCATGTCCCTTGCCGGCAAGTACAATGACATCCCCCGGCTGTCCATGTCTGATCACATAGGCAATAGCCTCTCTTCTGTCCACGATCTCCACATATTTTCCATCTGTCCTGGCAATCCCTGTTTTGATATCGGCAATGATATCTTCCGGCTTTTCAAAACGTGGATTGTCAGAGGTGATAACCGTCAGATCTGCCAGTCTGCCGCTTACCTCACCCATTTCATAGCGGCGCAGCTTGGAACGGTTGCCTCCGCAGCCAAACAGACATACCAGACGCTTTGGCTGATATTCTTTTAATGTGGTAAGTAAGCTTTCCAAAGCCATGGCATTGTGTGCATAATCGATCATCAGCGTAAACTGATCCGATACCTTGATAAGCTCGATCCTGCCCTTTACCTTTGCCTCTTTTAAGGCATCCTGCATTTTGTGGGGATCAATTCCAAAATGATGGCAGATCGCGATTGCCGTCAGGGCATTGTATACACTGAAACGCCCCGGCGCATGAAACTCCACATCAAAATCCAGATAGCCCCCCACCTTGAAATCCACACCAAGATAGCCTTCTCCCTTTAAAAGCTCAACATCGTGTGCATACAGATCTGCCTCATGAGAAAAGCCATAGGTCTCAAGCTCACAGGTATGACCTTCTACCACATTTTTCCAATGTTCGTCATCATAATTGACAATTCCTTTTTTGCACTGCCTGAATAACAGTCCCTTGCAATGCATATAATCCGCAAAATCCTTGTGCTCATTGGGACCGATATGATCCGGCTCCAGATTGGTAAAAATACCAAGCTCAAACGTAAAGCCCTGCGTCCTGTGCTGCATAAGCCCCTGTGAGGATACCTCCATCACAACAAGCTCACAGCCGGCATCCGCCATCTGTCTGAAATAGCTTTGCAACACATAGGATTCCGGTGTCGTATTGTTTGCGGGAATATGGACATCACCGATCACAGCCTCGATCGTTCCGACTAATCCAACCTTGTATCCGGCATGCTCTAAAATAGATTTGACAAGATACGTGGTGGTCGTCTTTCCTTTTGTACCGGTAATACCGATGATCTTCATCTGATCAGCCGGATGGTCAAAATATGCAGCAGATAAAAATGCCAGTGCATATCTGGTATCTGCTACCCTGATCACTGTCACGTCCTGATCTGTGGGTAATTCCACATCGTGGCTTACCACAATCGCCTTTGCGCCATCAGCTGCAATCTCAGCCACTTTATCATGCGCATCAAAGTTAGCTCCTTTGATACAGACAAAAATGCACCCCGGTGTAACTGCATTGGTATTGTAAACAAGATCTCCCACCATCGTGGATACATCTCCCTGCAAAATCTCATAGGAAAGTCCCTTCAACATATATTCACATGATTTTTTTCCTCTTTCTGCCATATCCCGTCATCCTTTCACATTACTTTTAAAGCTTATTACAGAATAGCACATATAACCCATTTTTTCATTATTTTATTGCAGATTTTTCATGGAATGCTATAATTTGTTGTATGCGTTTTCAAATCGCGAAACTTAAAAATGAGGATGTTATTATGAAAAATAAAACAACCGGAAATTCTTTTTTACTGCTTTTAACTGCCTTTATCTGGGGTGTTGCCTTTGTTGCCCAGAGCAAGGGTGGGGATGAGATCGGACCTTTTACCTTTAACTGTCTCCGTTTTTTGATTGGCGGTATCGTCCTGTTGCCGGTTACAAAGCTTTTGGACAAGCTTGGCTATTCGGGTAAAAAACCTGCCTCAGAAAAAGACAAAAAGACCTTATTAAAGGGCGGTCTTATGTGCGGCATCATCCTATGCGTCTCGAGCAGCTTCCAGCAGCTCGGTCTTTCCAAAGGCTGTCCGGTCGGAAAAGCCGGTTTTCTCACGGCATGTTATATTATACTGGTTCCTATACTTGGATTATTCTTAAAAAAGAAATGCTCTGCCAAAATCTGGATCAGCATTATGATGACAGTGGTTGGATTGTATCTGTTATGCATGAACGGAGCATTTTCGCTTCGTCCCGAAGACGGACTGGTATTGATCTGTGCCTTCTGCTTTGCCTGCCATATTCTGGCAGTCGATCACTTCAGTCCTCTGGTAGACGGAGTAAGACTTTCCTGCATTCAGTTTTTTACGGCAGGATGTATCTGTGCGATTCCGATGATTATGGTAGAAATGAAACCCTTTAGCGGTAATTTTATGATCTGGGGTACCGCTTTTACTTCTCTTCAGGCATGGATCCCGCTTTTATATGCCGGCATACTCTCCTGTGGTGTTGCCTACACCCTGCAGATCATTGGTCAGGACGGGGTCAATCCGGCGATTGCCTCCTTATTGATGAGCCTGGAATCCGTTTTCTCTGTGCTTGCAGGATTTCTTTTGCTGCACCAGAAGCTGAGCCTGCGCGAACTGGCCGGATGTGCTTTTATCTTTGTGGCTGTGATTTTGGCGCAGCTGCCGTCGCGGCGGAAAAAAGATTAGAGATGATGATTTGTTGTTGATTTTTTATCATCTTTTTGTTGCCGACTATTGAAAAAATAAAGATGCCATGTTATATTAAAAACAGGGAATGCCAGAGAGGCGGCATACCCTCAACATTGATTTAACCTTTTACAAGGTCAGCCGTCATTATTGCGAGTAATGGCGGCTACTTTCGTTTTCCCTTGAAAATTGTATAGCACAATCTAATTTCTTAGCAACTCTATGATTTTATCATAGCTCTCTTCTCTATGCGGAAATGTGCAATTCGTACAGTCTTTGATCTCTTTCCCATTTTTTTCGAAAAAACGAGGATTGCCCGGACAATCCTTTCTCAGATACAGCGGACAGAAGCAAAAAAGACAGTTCATATGCTCAATCCCTTTATGACAGGGATAATAGACACATGCGTGGTTTTCAAAATAACGGTATGAGTCCTCCATAAAATAGTCCTCCTTAAAATAGTTCTCCTTAAAATATCTTCATGATTTCTTATAATTTTCTGCTTTCTCTACAAAGCTTCTTGCAAATTCCGGATTGGACGGATAATACAGATGTGGAAATCCCAAAAACAGATCATCCCGATCCAGTACGCAGTCATAGCTTCTTTTTGTACCGGGCTTTGTTGCAACGCAGGCACATCCATTATCCGTACTGTCATAATAATGAAATTCATGACCCTTTATACTTTTACCGGGAGACAGGAAATTGCTTTTCTTCTCCTGCACCTGTATATAGCCAAAACGTACAAGCTTTCCCTGAAAAGCACAGGTTCCCGGAAGTGCTCCCGCCATTTCATAGGTATTTCCGTTCTGGTCGGTCAGTTTATCATGCAGATACATAAATCCACCACACTCTGCCACAACCGGCATTCCGGTTTGAAACGCATTCCGGATAGAAGTCCTCATGCTGATATTAGCCTGCAGTTTTTCTGCAAAAAGCTCCGGATAGCCGCCGCCAAGCAGCAAAGCATCACAGGTCTTTGGTATCTCTTTATCATGCAACGGAGAAAAAAAGACCAGTGAAGCTCCCATTTCTTCCAGCATATCCAGATTATCTTTATAATAAAAGCAAAAGGCCTCATCTCTGGCAACACCGATCACAGGCTCACTCTCCGGTATACCGGTTTTGTCGGTAAATTCAGAAGCATGATCAAAAATTTCTGTTTTATAAATGTTACGGCAAGCTGCTTTATCTGTTGTTTCAATTTCACAGGCACTCTCCGCAATTTTCATGATTTTATCCGTATCAAGTGTCTCATCAAGCTTTTTTGCCAGCTTCTGTAATCCGATATGAATATCCTCAATCTCACCCGGCATCACAAGTCCTAAATGTCTGCTTTTTAAGATCATTTCTTTTTGATCCGGCAGATAACCGACAACATCTATTCCAAGCTCTTTTTCAATAAGCGGCCCGATCATCTGATAAAAGCCCTTTGACATCCGGTTCAAAAATACACCCTTGATCAGTTTTTCCGTATCGTAAGAAAGAAAGCCGGCGATCAAGGGAAGCAGGGACCTTCCCATTCCCTTTGCATCCACAACCAGAATAATCGGCGTCTTTGTAATCTTTGCCAGATGATAAGACGAGCCTTCCTCATAAATGCCGGACAGGCCGTCAAACAATCCCATAACGCCTTCGATCACCGCAAATTCCTGCTCACTCCTGTCCTTTATAAACAAAGCCTTGGTCTGTTCTTCATCTGTAAAAAAGGTGTCCAGATTTTTGGAAGGTATATGGAGAACCTCTTCATGAAACATCGGATCGATATAATCCGGTCCGCATTTATAGGATACCACCTGCTCTCCCTTCTTTTTCATCAATTCAAGCAGGACACAGGTAATGGTTGTTTTTCCGCTTCCGCTTTTGGGTGCGGCAAGCATGATCCGTTTTAGTTTCATAAGTTTGTCACCTTCTTTCATCATTCATATATACAGCATCCCTCATGTACATACAACACAATAAACATTGCATAATTATGAAAATAATCTTGCTATACATTCGAAACCCGCTGATTTACCGCGTAAATCGCTACTTTCTCACTCTCAGCCACCAAAAGTAAATGCACAGACAAAGATTGGATTTTCAGCCTGCATCATATGATAGGTCCCAAGCTCTTTGACACGGCTTACCTGCAGCTGTACAAACTCTGTATCGCAAACCGGATAAGCCATAAGGATTTCCTTAATCTCACAGAGCGTCTCGATACTGACAGCATTGATCACAATTCTCATACCGGGATTGATCTGATGCAGAGTTTCTATAATTTCTTTCATGTTACCGCCGCTTCCGCCGATAAAGGCATGGGTCGGCATTTTCAGATCCATAAGCCCCTCCGGAGCCTTTGTCCTGATGACCGTAATATTATTCAGATGGAATTTCTCTTTATTTTTCTCGATCAGCTCTACAGCCTCCGGCTTCTGCTCCAATGCAAAAACTTCAATATCCGGAGACATATCAGCCATTTCCACGGCTACAGATCCTGTTCCGCTTCCAATATCATAGACAACCGCTCCGGGATACAGACGCAGTTTGCATATGCTAACTTCCCGGATTTCTTTTTTTGTCATAGGAACCTTTCCGCGGATAAATTCTTCATCTGCAATTCCTGGTGTCAAAGGTTTTTTCTTTGGATGCGGGTTATAAATAAAACAGATGTACAGTCCTTCTTTTTCACAGGACAGACATTCCTTCGGTGTCAATTTTCTGATTTCCTCATCTTCATAGGAAAGCTGATATCCGGCCGTTATGATACAGTCATCCATGAGAGCCTCTGACAGAGCATTGCCAAGCTTTTTCATATCCTTTACGCCTGACATAAAAAGAAATGTTTTTTCATTTTCCTGTATCCGTCTGGCAAGCCCCGGCAGCAATTTCCCATGCATGCTCATAATCGCTGCATCCTGATAGCTTTCCCCAATGCAGGATGCCAGATAAGAAACGCTGGAGATTCCGGGAAGAATACGGATATCCGCAAAAAATCTTTTCTCTGCTACCGCCTCATGCAGGCAGTGCGCCAATGCCTGACAACCGCTGTAGCAGCCGCTGTCACCGGAAAACAACACAACAACCCGGTATCTTTTTCCTGCTGACTGCAAGACCAGATTTTCCAGATATGGTACAATATCCTTTCCCAGATAATAAGGCTTCTTTTCCATGCGCGGACTATAGGGCTCGATCAGGCGCTTTGCACCGAGTAAAATATCCGCCGATTCAATCGCATCATATACCTCTCTTGTAAGTCCTTTTGACGCTCCCATACCTATGCCTGCAAGGATAATATCCATTTTATTATCTATCATGCCAGCGGCTGCATCATTCTCAGCTTCAGCCTTAGATGAAGTAACCATTTCCGTTCCTGATTCAGCTTTAGGTATATCAGTTGTTTTCTTTTCCATTATATTATCTGCAGCTTTGGATTTATCTGCAGCTTTGGATTCATCTGCATTTTGGGATTTACCTACATTTTGGGATTTATCGACATTTTTTGATTTATCAACAGAAATACTCTCTTCTGCACATAACAGGATCTGAAGTTTTTCACAGATCTCCTCCATCGAATAACCACGCTCCGTATCAGCCGGCTCGATCACATAAACGGGAATACCTGCGCGCTCTGCTGCCTCAAGCTTTTCCGGATATCCGCCCTGTCTGCCGCTTTTCTTGGTCACCATACAGGCAATCTCATACTGATGAAGGATTGCCTCATTCATTTCCGTACTAAAGGGACCCTGCATTGCGATCATCTGTTTTCCCTTAATGCCAAGCTCCGTGCAGATGGAAATACTCTCCATGCCGGGCAGTATACGCACATACAGGCGGTCCTTCACCAAAGGACGGCTGCAATAGGTTGCCAACTCCTTGCTTCCGGTCGTCAGTAAGATATTACCCTCCGTTTTTTCCAAAGCGTCCACACATTCCTCGTTGGAATGAAAATAAAATATGCTGCCTTCTGTCTCTGCATCAAGCCAACGTTTCAGTCGAAGATAAGGCAGTTTCGCCTCTTGTGATGCCTCACGGATATTGGCAGTCACTTCCACAGCATAAGGATGTGTCGCGTCAACAACAGCCGCAAAGCTGCCTGTCTGCATCAGCTTTTCCATCTCACTAACACCCATTCTTCCCTGATGGATCGTCATATAAGGACTGGCACTCAGCACTTCCTCTCCATATTCTGTTGCCACACAGACCGTGTGCTCAATCCGGTTTTCCGATAAATATTCGGAAAGTGTCCGGCCTTCCGTTGTTCCGGCAAAGATCAATACTCTATTCAACCCGATACCCCCGCTTTGTGATAAGCTTTCCATTGATAATCTCGCTTTTTTCATTTCCGATAAAAACAGTCGTAAACATATTCACTTCCCGATCCTTCAATTCACCCAGTGTACAGGTTGTTGCACGCATGCCTTCCCGACCGATATTTTCCACATATCCGCAGGCACGGCTTTCCTCCAGATCACACAGCAAAATCTCACAGGCTCTTTTTAAGTAATCCTTTCGCCTGTGGCTGGACGGATTGTAAATAGCAATGGCAAAATCTCCCTGTGCCGCCGCATGCAGTCTTTTTTCTATTTTTTCCCACGGTGTCAGAAGATCACTGAGGCTGATGACACAAAAATCATGGTTTAACGGAGCACCCAATACCGCTGCCCCGCTGCAGGCCGCTGTTATACCCGGAATCACAAAAAGCTCAATATCCGCATACTCTCTGGCTCCGATCTCATACATCAGAGATGCCATTCCATAAATACCGGCATCTCCGCTACACACCATGGCAACCGTTTTTCCTTTTTTTGCTTCCTCAAAGGCCAGTCTGCACCGCTCGGTCTCATAGCGCATCGGTGTGGACAAAAGCTCTTTTTCGTGAAACCGTGCTCCAAGTAAATCAAGATATACCTGATAGCCGACAATCACATCCGCTTTCTCTAAAACTGCAAAAGCTTCCTTTGTCATCATATCCTCTTTACCGGGTCCCATCCCGATGATATAAATTTTATTCTTCATCAAATCTGATACTCCAATCTCTTTTGGCAATGGCAATCGTCATCCCGTCCTCGGCATGCTTTTGATATACAAGCCTTCCATTGTTTCCGCTCATGCAAAGGGCAGCGCGCTCACACACATTGTCGACTCCCACCTTTTCCTTGACAAATGATGAACTGCTAAAATCTCCGCCGACTGCTGCCAGTTCTTCTGCCGGATATGTAAAAAACGGCCGCCGGATTTCTTTGGCCAGTTCACAGATCCCCGGCTCATCCTTTTTCAGATCAATGGATGCAATTCCATAAATCTGCGGAAAAGAAATTCCGGCTTTGGAAAGATGTTCTTTTACAAAGCTCTTTATTTTCTGTGCTTCCTTTCCCTTTTTGCAGCCAATTCCGATGATATACTCTCTGGGGCTTAAATAAAGCATGGCATCACATTTTACCGGATCAGCTGCAATCACAACATCAACCGGCTCTGACGGCGGATAGGAAACCAGCCGGATTTCTTCCGGAACCGGACTTTCTTTTGCAAGATGTCCTCCTGCTACGGACAGGGTGATCTTTTTACCTTCCAGTACCTTTGCCGACACTCTGGCAATACCTTCGCGGTTCATAATGGTAAGCTCGTTTTTCTTTGCAAAGTTATCCACTGCAAACCGTTTTTGAACATCTGTCGCCGTGGTTATGACAGGGCACGCTCCCATCCGGTCTGCAAGATAAACTGCAAGGTCATTGGCTCCTCCGACATGTCCGGATAAAATCGGAATGACATACTGCATCTTTTCATCCACCACAATAACCGGACTGTCCTTCAGCTTATCCTTGATGCAGGGTGCGATCGCACGGACCGCGATTCCACATGCTCCGATAAAAACAACGGCATTCTGCTCTTCAAACTGTTTTTTAGTCCAGTCAGAAAGACAATCCTCTATATAATAATTTTTCTCTTCTTTACAGGCCTCACACCTGGTATAAATCCGGCATTCTCCTTTTTCAAAGCATGCCGCAATCCTTTGTGACAATAAAAAGCCTGTCTGCGTAAAACTGATAATACTGATTTTCATACTTATTTTCCAGTTACTATACATATCAACAATCGTTTCTATCGGTTCTGTCCGCTCTTTGCGCTGCGGTATTCCGTCTCCCAGTCAGCATCATACAACTTGGATTTCTGATAATGCTGATGCTTTACCACATCTCCGACAAGTACCACTGCCAATCTGGTAATTCCATTCTCTCTGGCCGTCTCGCCAAGTGTTCCTACCGTACATACAAAGGCTTTTTCATCCGGCCAGGTGGCCTTGTAGACAATGGCCGCCGGAGTATCCTTTTCATATCCTCCGGTTAGCAGACGCTTACTTAATTCTTCTATCATACCGCTGCTCAAATATATTGCCATGGAAGCCTGGTGTGATGCAAAGCTCTCAATACTTTCCCCCGGCGGTACGGCTGTTTTCCCTTCCATCCGTGTAATGATCAGCGACTGGGATACTCCCGGAAGTGTATATTCCAGATTGAGTGATGCCGCAGCGCCAAAGCAGGCACTGACTCCCGGACAGCTTTCATATGGGATGGAAAGCTTATCCAGTTCATCCATCTGCTCCCGCACAGCTCCGTAAATACTCGGTTCTCCGGTATGGAGACGGACCACCATCTTATCCGATGCATGCGCCTTTTTCATCACCTCAATGACCTCTTCCAATACCATTTTGGCACTGTCATGGATCTCACAGTCTTTTTTTGCATAATTTAAAAGCTCCGGATTTACCAAAGATCCGGCATATATGATCACATCTGCCTGCTTTAGCAGATGCATCCCTCTTACCGTTATCAGATCTACCGCTCCGGTTCCTGCTCCAACAAAGTAAACCATTCTTCCACTCCCTTACTCTTCGCAAGCTCTCCCATTTCATTGGAGAACAAAATACAATCTATTTTCAATTTCTGTCCGCTCCGTTTTTCCATATAAAAACAGATTTTTTCCACGACCATCTGCATGATCTGATCTACCCTTTGGGTCGGTATCAAAAGTCTTATCGCCTCTTCTGTATTGACGCATCTAAGAACCTCTCTGACAATCCCTGCCTCCACTCCTGCCCGGATGGCAAAAGCAGAAAGAATTTCCATACGGCAGTCTGCCTCCTTGGAATGGGTGTTCATGATGCCGCCCGCCACCTTGATAAGCTTTCCGATATGGCCGGTAAAAAGCATTTTTGAAAATCCGAGTTCTACCGCCATATCAATCGTATCTCCGACAAAATTGCTGCATTTAACACTTTTATCCAGATCATATCCATAATGATTTTTCATAAAGTCAAGCCCATAATTTCCCGGAGAGACCGCAACATAATCATATCCCTGCACACGTCTCTGTTTCAATTCAACCCGGATCGTATCCAGAATGGCCTGACTGCTCATCGGCTCCACGATCCCGCTCGTCCCAAGGATCGAAATTCCGCCGACAATTCCAAGGCGGGGATTAAATGTTTTGTGGGCCAGTTCCTCTCCATCCGGTACATAGATCAATACCTTAAGACCACCCTTATAATCTAAAAGCCGGCAGATTTCTTTAACCTCTCTTAGGATCATTTCCCTTGGAACATGATTAATGGCCGCATTGCCCACCGGCTGGTCAAGTCCCGGCTTGGTGACTCTTCCGACACCCATACCACCGTCAATCTCAATTTCTCCATCCCTGTTTTCTTCCAGACTGACCTTCGCATAAATATAGGTTCCGGTCGTGATATCCGGGTCATCACCGCCATCCTTGATGACCGCGCAGCTGACCTCTGTTTCAGACCTTTGAATATCCAGAATCTTTGCCCGGTACAATATCTTTTTTGGAGTTTCTATTTCAATCTCTATTTTCTGTTTTCCACTTAAAAGCATGTAGGCCGCTGCCTTGGCTGCTGCCGCGGCACAGCTTCCGGTCGTAAATCCGTATCGCATGAAAGCTCCTTTTATCTCGTTAATTCATACATCAGTGCATTGCATATCGCCGCTGCAATATTGCTGCCACCCTTTCGTCCCCTGTTTACAATATAAGGCACTCCGGTCTGCATGATCAATTCCTTTGCAGCCTCCACATTGACAAAGCCCACCGGTACACCGATCACAAATGCCGGCCGGTAAATTCCTTCATCGATCATATCATACAGTTCCAACAGGGCCGTCGGCGCATTTCCGATCGCAAAAATAACCGGTCCCTGTATCTGGCTGGCTCTTTCCATGCTCACCACGGCTCTGGTCACCCCCCGCCTTTTGGCTTCCTTTGCAACATCCTCATCTGCCATAAAGCAGTGGGCACGACAGCCCAGCTTTTTTAGTGCCGTTTTATTGATGCCCGCCAATGCCATATTAGTATCCGTTACAATATCAACACCCGATTTCAGCAGTTTTTTTGCAATTAAAACCGCATCCTCTGAATACATCATGGTCTTTGCATAATCAAAATCGGCACTGGTATGAATAACCCTTTTTGTGACCATTTCCTGTTCTTTACAAAGAACGATTCCTCTCTCATTCAATTCCTCTGAAATAATCTCAAAACTGCGTTTTTCAATATCCTGCGGCTGCAGACATTCTACCTCATAAACCTGTCCCATTTTTCTCCCCTTGTTATCCATAAATCAGCCATATCCCGATCCGACTATTATTTTATGGATTCATTTTCTCTGTTATCATTTCTTATCATTTTGCTTTGTACTTTTTGACTATTTGTATCATCCTGTATTGCACGCAACAGGATGATGTTTTCCTCATGTTTTTTCACTGCGATCCGGTAATATCCTTTGGAAAGCCCCCGAAAATTCTGACAATCCCGGATAAGAATACCGCATTGCAGCATATACTCATACAGCGACTTTCCCTGATGCAGGGACTGATCATACACAAGGATAAAATCAGCCTGTCCGGAATACACTGTAAAACCGGCTTTCCCAAGCTCCGTTTCCAGAAACTGTCGCTCCTTTTTCACATAGCCCCTTGTCTCTTTTATAAAATCTGTTTCCTTTATGCAGGCCATTCCGGCAGCCTGCGCCACAACAGAGGTATTCCACTCCGGCAGGTGTCTTTGTATTGCCAAAAGGATATTTTCGTTGCTGCATACAAGATAGCCAAGCCTAACTCCCGGTATGGAAAAAATCTTGGTAAAAGCTTGTACTACGATCAGATTCCTGTAGTTTTCTGTTTCGCCTAACAAGCTGTATCCATCCTCGCAAAAATCAATGAAGCATTCATCCGCTACAACAACAATTTCCTTTTCCCTGCAGATATCCAGTATCTTTCTTAAAAAATCCCGGTCTAAAAGTGCCCCGGTCGGATTGTTGGGATTCGCAAGAAACAATAAATCAATATCTGCATCCAGCGCTTTAAAAAAACGTTCCGTCAGGAGAAACTTTTCCTCTTTTTTGGTCTCATAAAAAACGACCTCTCCCTCTGCTGCCATGGCTGCATGCTCATAGCCATAAAAGGATGGAACAGGGATCAATATCTTCTGTGGCTTTAATGCGTGGATCACTGCCATAAAAAGCTCCGATGCTCCATTTCCGAATATCAGATTTTCAGAAGAGATCCCAAGCATCCGGCCAGTTTCCTCACACAATGCCTGCGCATTGATCTGCGGATAATGCACGCACTGTCTGACTGATTTATATATAGCCTCTTCTACCCTTTCCGGAATTCCCAAAGGATTGATATTTACGGAAAAGTCCAGTTGTATCTGCTTATCATAAATATCTCCTCCATGTATCTGTTTCATCGCATCCTCCAGCTCATCTTTCCTTCCCGATTTTGTTGCCCAATCATCCGGCTCATCTTTCTGCCTTCTGTGTTTGTCCTGTCCGCTCATCCTCTTTATCAGATCAGGGAAACAGTCAACAGCAACAACACGCAGATTCCTTCGCAAAGAAGGGCCGTGATATACATCAGCCGGTTGGTTCTCTTAATATCCTCAGTCTCAACCTTACGCACCGGATCTCCGATATAGGGCTTTTTTACAATTTTACCAAAATAGCTTGCATCTCCGGCAAGCTGGATTCCCAGAGCACCGGCACAAACCGATTCTGTCTGGGCCGAATTGGGACTTGCGTGCTTTCTGCTATCCCTTCGGTAAATTTTCCATGCCCGGTTCGGATTCCCATCTTTCAAAAAAGTCGTGGCAGCCACCATCAGACAGGCGCTGATACGGGCCGGGACAAAATTTACAACATCATCCAGCTTTGCCGCTGCTCTTCCAAAGTACAGATACCGGTCATTTTTATACCCGATCATGGAATCCATCGTATTGACAGCCTTGTATAAAAAGCCAAGCACCGGGCCTCCCAATGCCGTATAAAGCATGGGGGCGATCACGCCGTCAGAGGTATTTTCCGCAACAGTTTCAACGGCTGCCTTTACAACGCCTTCCTCTGTCAGATTTTGCGTATCCCTGCCAACGATCATGGAAACTGCATGCCTTGCATCCTCAAGCGTCCCATGCTTTAACCGGTCATATACCTTCATACTCTCATCCTTCAGGCTCTTGATCGCCAAAATCTGATAGGTCATGATCATTTCAACTCCGGCACCAAGTAACGGATGAAGCCGGTAGGCTGCAAACAGGAGAATGCATGTAACAAGCCCGGTCACCAAAAGCACGGTTAAAACAGTCATACATCCTCCCCGGTATTCTTTTTTTTGATCGCGTTTTCCGTCCTTATAAAAAAGCTTTTCCGCCTGGGAGATCAGGTTTCCGATCAGACGGATCGGGTGCGGAAGCCAGTATGGATCACCAAACAAAAGATCCATAATAAATCCAAGGAAAAACGCTGCCAGATGATATTTCAACACTTGTTTTCCTCCGTTTCACCCAGTTTCTTTACATCTGTTATCTCAGTCGCAGCTTCCGACCATTTCACGGTGCAGATATAACCTTCCCCGGTCGCAACCTGATAATCAAAATAATCTTTTTGGGTATAGCTGCTAAGCAAAGCCATAATCGTACCTCCATGTACAACAATGCCAACGCGCTTTTTTCCATGGCAGCTATCCTCAAACAGTATCTTTAAAAACCCGGCTCTGCATCGTTTGATAAAATCCTCCCTGCTTTCTCCATCCGGAAAGGGAAGCATCCCATTGCTGTCGATAAAGGCCTGATAGCGCTCATCCGTCTGCAGCTCCTTATAATTTTTCCCTTCAAATGCTCCAAAATCAATTTCGATCCATTCCTTTACCGGCATCATATCCAGCTGCGGATACAAAAGCTCTGCTGTCTGCCTGCAGCGTTTCATGGGACTGCCATATAAAATATCAACGGCCGGATACATAAGCTGCTCCTTTTTTAGACGTAAAGCTTCTTTTCCCTTTTCTGACAGTTCCTCATCTGTCCTTCCCAGATATCGTCTTTCTTCATTGGCCTTTGTGGCTCCATGACGGATCAGGACAAGCTCTATTTGATTTTCTGTCCGATTCCGCATATCACTCTCACCACCTCATCTGCCTCTTTTGCAAGGCTTATCAGAATACGTCCCAGACGATCCCGGTATTCTCTGTCAAAAGCATCCATCGGTACAATGCCGTTTCCGATTTCATCGCTGATGATAATGCAGTCCGGAAATTGTCTTATCAGCTCCTCAAGCTTTTCTTCCGGACGGTTACCTTCTGCTAACTCATTTTTTACCCAGATATGAAAATGATATAGTACGATCGGAGCTTCATCGTCCTTTTTTTCAATATCCCTATCCAACAGCTTTTTTTCATCTGCCATATCCACAACATTCCCTTTCTCAATGGAAAAATGCTGCATCACATAACCAAGCTTTCCCTGCGCATATCCGCCAATTACCAATTTCATCCCTGCAATCTCCGTTTTACAATTTATAGACAGTTTTTATCTGAATCCAATCTGTATAACCGCCGCTACAATCACCATGCAGATCTCACATAAAAGCACAAAATAACCGGCTGTATCTCCGGTGATACCGCCAAGCTCTTTTTTCGTCCTTCTGTAATAGTACGCCATTGCTAACAATGCACCGGCTGTCACACACATTCCGGCATAAAAAGACTGCCAGAGCATAAATGCCACACACAGGATTCCCTGCATGATCAGAAAAAACAGGGTGCGCCTCTTAGCAGCGCTCTGTGCAAACATCTGTAAGCTTCCATCCTTTTTTGCTCCCGGAAAGGTCAACACGGCAATTCCGGAGAGGCAGCGCGACAGAAAAAATCCGGCACAGACAAGCAGTAACAGATCCGTATCCATAATTTCAGAAAACGCCCCAAGATACAGCAGGCCATAACCGGCAAGCATGATAACGGCAAAAGCTCCGATATGTGAATCCTTTAAAATTTCCAGTTTTTTCTCCCGCGGGCGATAGGAATGAAACGCATCCATGGTATCCATAAATCCATCCACATGAAATCCACCCGTAATAAACAACGGGATTGCTGCCCCGACAAACACATAGCCTGTGGCTCCGATTCCAAAACGGTCACAAACTGCCTTCCATGCAAACAGACAGGCCCCGATCAGCGCACCGATCCATGGAAAAAAACAGAGCATATACTTCATATCCTCTTCCTTCCATTCAAACTGTACAACCGGAATATTGGAATATATGGAAAATGCGATCACGCATGCTTTTATCAAATGTATCATATTTTTATTCCTCCCGCTCTTCTGCTGCATCTATATTCAGCCTTAATCTGTGTTTCAATCGCAGTTTGACATCTCACCCTCAATCTGTGTTTCAATCGTAGTTTGACATCTCACCCTTAATCCATGTTTCAGCCGTAACTGCAGGTTCTTTAACCATGGCTGGTATCCCAACCACTACCTCTGTCACCACATCGGCCACCGCCGCAAGCTTTTGGTTGACGATTCCCATAGTCTTAATATATTCCATCGTCATTTCATCATAGGAAACTCCATCTTCAAATACATTATTGCTGACAATCACAAGCTGCTGCAGCGGCTGATGCAGCTTCATGATATCATCCACGATTTTATCGGCAACAGCTTCTGCACTACAGTCCTTGCTTTTTTTCAAACCTGTTTCCTTAACATCACAGTCATCCGTATGCATGTCCTCAACATGCGGATCATCCGCATACATATCATCCGCATACATATCTTCAGCATATATGTCTTTGGCAAACATCTCATTTGCCACCAGATTGGACACACATTCAAGCATCGCACTTTTTTTGCCTGCATCCATCTGTGTCAATGCTCCGGATACATGAACCGGCTGCTCGATCGTATCAAACCGTTTTCCTTCCCGCTGTTTTCTGTGCTTTTGCACACGCCTTCTGCTCTCTTCATCACAGACCTGCATCGTCGCGATATAATATTTTTTACCTGCATCAGGAAGAGAAAAAAGAAGCTCTTCCGCATACGCGGATTTGCCGCTCCCGCTTCCGCCGATTATCAGATACATCATGGCTGTTGAAACCTTTCATACTCTTCAATATGGATATCGGAAAAAGTCGTCCTGTCCTGATAAATACACAAGGCCATATCAAGCAGGGAAAACATCATAACCGCCCCGGTTCCTTCTCCCAGTGCCATATCCGCTTCGATCACCGGATCAACGCAAAGCTCCTTTGCAAGATACTGCACCGCCGGTTCCTTACCCTTATGAGAAGGAATGAGATATTCCCTTACTCCCGGTACCAGTCTTTCCGCAAACAGGGCTCCGACCATGCTGATGATGCCATCCAGCACAATGGGGACTTGATATGCAGCGCCACCGATGCAGATACCTGCAATCCCGCACAGATCCAGCCCTCCGACCGTCTGCAAAATTTCCAGTGCATCTGCATGATACAGATCATATTTTTCCAGAGCCTCATCAATAACCTCTATTTTATGTCGTAATGCCTCATCACAAAGCCCCGCACCACGGCCGGTGACTTTAGCTGCCTTGCAATGAAGTAACGCCGCCGCACAGGCACTGCTCGTAGTAGTATTTCCAATTCCCATTTCACCGGTTGCTAAAAGTGTATACCCCTTTTCTTTGCATTCCTTCACCATTTCCATACCGACCAGGACAGCCTGTAAGACCTCATCACGGCTCATGGCAGGTTCGTTTTTAAAATTTCTGGTCCCATGGGCAACTTTTTTATCCAGCACACCTTCGATCCGTTCTGTCGTATTCATGCCGATATCAACCGGTATCGTATCTGCCCCGATATGCCTTGCCATACGGCATACGCTGGAAGTCTTGGCTGCCATATTTTTAGCAACGGCTAACGTGACCTCCTGCCCGGACTGGCTGATTCCTTCTGCCACGATTCCATTATCGGCGCACATGATAATGACCGCCTTTTTGGAAATGTCGATCTGTTCACTGCCCTGAATGGCACCGAGCCTTGCGATCAGGTCTTCAAAACGTCCCAGTCCGTCAATCGGCTTCGCAATCCCATCCAGATTTTTCCGGATAGCTTTGTATATATCCGTATCCGGCTTTTTTATATCAAAAGCTTTTAATATGCCATTTTCCATACGGCTGCTTTTATCCTGACTACAACCTGCTTTCTCTAAGCATTCCATAGATTTCCTCCATATCCAGATATGATCTTAAGGTATCTGCAAGCTTATCGTATTGTTTTTCTTTCAGACTCCGGTAATCTTCCATCGTACCATCCAGACTGACACCCTTTATCATAGCTAACTGCCTGATGATCGCAGAGGCAATTTCTCCCTTGTCAAAAATCCCATGTATATAGGTTCCATAGATATTGCGGGCACCCCCTGACACGACTACCGGAGCCGTAATATCCTGCTTTGTCTGCGTCTCATAAGACCGTCCCATATGAATTTCATAGCCTTCATAGGAAAGGCCGCAAAGTCCCGGGAAAATTCCGTCTACATCCTGCAGCTTTCCCTTTACCTGACTGCGAATCTTCTGTTTATTAAGGACTGTAGAAATCTTTAAAAGCTCCATTCCGCGAATAAAACCGCCTTCTTCCACAGAATCGGGATCATCAATGGAATCTCCGAGCATCTGGTAGCCTCCGCAAATTCCCCATACCGGTGTCGAAGCAGCCTTTCTTTTGATCATGGCTTCCAGACCGTTTTGTCTCATCCACAAAAGATCTGCCATCGTATTTTTACTGCCCGGCAGAATGATCAGATCCGGATCGTGAAGCTTATCCGGCGAGGTCACGTAACGGACCGATACCTCCTCCATCTGTTCAAAAACATTGAAATCGGTAAAATTGGAAATACGCGGATAATGTATGACAGCGATATCAATAAGACCTTCCTTCTGATTGGAAAAGCGGTCCGACAGACTGTCCTCATCCTCTAACGAAAGCTCCATATACGGCACGACACCGACTACAGGAACGTTCCCCTTATTTTCCAGCATTTCAATGCCGGGATCGAGAATGGTCTCATCGCCCCGGAATTTGTTGATGATCAGTCCCTTTACCCTTTCCTTTTCTTCCGGTTCTAACAGCATCAGTGTTCCAAGAAGCTGGGCAAAAACGCCGCCCCTGTCAATATCTCCGACTAAAAGCACCGGTGCATCCACGATCTGTGCCATTCCCATATTGACAATGTCCTGTTTTTTTAAATTGATCTCAGCCGGACTTCCGGCTCCCTCGATGACAATGATATCCGCATATCGCTCCAATTCCCGGAATGCCTTTTCAATCTCCGGGATCAGTTCCTTTTTGTATGCAAAATATTCCCGTGCTCCCATATTTTTGTATACTTCTCCCTGTACAATGACCTGGGAGCCGGTATGACTGGTGGGTTTTAATAAAATGGGATTCATACATACCATCGGACGTATACCGGCCGCTTCTGCCTGCATTACCTGTGCTCTTCCCATTTCCAGTCCTTCTTTTGTGATATAGGAATTTAATGCCATATTCTGTGATTTGAAGGGTGCCACCCGGTAACCGTCCTGCTTCATGATCCTGCAAAGACCTGCCACCAGCAGGCTTTTTCCTGCTCCGGACATCGTTCCCTGTATCATAATAACCTTTGCCATCTCTTATCCTGCTTCCAATTTCTTTTGTTGTTTCGCATATTCATAAAGCTCTCTGTTAGCCGTATCCAGGCTGCCAAAATGATCCCTGCAGCATATAACGGTAGAAACCTCATCTATTTTCTGTTTTGCCTGCACGATCAGAGCTTCATCCACCGGTTCAAAAGCCTTTGTAAAAAGTACTTCTTTAGAAAGTGCCTGCGCCACCGGAAAATCCAGATCATTATCAGAAAGGATTCCTGTGATAAATGCTTTTCCTTCCCGCTGCAATCTGCGATAGCAGGCTCTTGCGCTGCCACCACCGCCAAGGACAAATACGTCTGCATCCTGTCTTACGGCCTGAAGCTCCATACTGCCGTTTTCTTCATCATAGCTTCCGGCTTCAATGGAAAAAAGCTTTTTGATATAGCCCTTCTGAAACACTTCCTCCGGTGTCCCGATCCGGTCAACACGCGCTCCGTCAATACACAGGATCCGGTCAGATATCCGTTCTGCAAGCTCCAGCTCATGTAAAGACATGATGACGGTCAGCCCTCTCTTGGTCCGAAGCTCCTGCAGGATGGACAAAAATTCCAGCTTGTAGCGCACATCGAGAAAGGATGTCGGTTCATCTAAGATAATGATTTCCGGCTGCTGGCAGATAGCCCTTGCTAACATCACCCTCTGTCTCTGTCCGTCACTGATCTTTGAAAAATCCTGATCACGGATCTCTACAAGATGCACCGCCTCCATTGCATCCCGTACCACTTCTTTATCCTTTTGGGACAAGATACCGAAATACCCGGTATAAGGATAGCGTCCGGTTGCAACCACATCCTCACAGGTCATATATTCGCTTTTGATCTTTTCCGTAAAAACAACGGCCATTTTCTGTGACAGCGCTCCGTCAGAAATTTCAGTCATATTCTTTCCATCCAGAAAAACACTTCCCCCGACAAGCTCTAACTGTCTGGCAATACTCTTTAACACCGTTGATTTTCCGGCTCCGTTGGGACCGATCAGGGTCAGTATCTCACCCTTGGAAAGCTCAAGTGTAATATCATTTAATATGGCTTTTTTCTGATAACCGACACTCATCCTGTCAGTCTGAACATAGAAGCTCATATCTAACCCCTTTCCTTTCTGCGCTGTATCATGATCCACAAAACAACCGGTGCTCCAAAAATAGCTGTAACCGTACTGATACTGAGCTCTGTCGGTGCAAGAAGCATACGTGCAAGCAGATCACTGAACAGACAAAATACACTGCCTCCCAAAAAGCAGGCCGGGATCATGATAAGCGGTGTCTGGGTATGAAACAGTTTTTTCATCAGATGTGGTACTGCAATTCCCACAAACGATATCGGACCTGCAAAAGCAACAATACAGGCGGATAAAATACTGGATAATAAGACGATAAGCACACGTAAGGTCCTTACATTGACTCCGGCATTCTGTGCATACACCTCACCCAGCTGATAGGCAGAAAGCGGCTTTGCAAGCAGTAAGACCATCATAAAGGTAATGCTGACAACCACGAGCATGACTTTTACATGATCCCATGTCATACCGGAAAAGCTTCCCTGTGACCAGTTGTGCAGATTGACGATATCCGCATCATCGGCAAAGGTTACCACCAGCTCCGTGATGGCTGAACAGATATAGCCGATCATCACACCACTGACGATCAGCATGGACATATTTTTTACTTTTTTGGAAATTAAGAGCACGAATCCCATAGATATCATGGCCCCCACAAAAGCAGCTATGATCATATCCGCATAAGAAACAGAAAGTGCACTTTTCATAAAAAATACCATAACAAGTGCCACGACCATCTTGGCTCCGGAGGAAATACCGAGCACAAACGGACCTGCGATCGGATTGTAAAAGAAGGTTTGCAAAAGGTAACCGGCAAGGGCTAAAGCCCCGCCCAATATCAGCACGGCGGCTGTACGCGGCATACGGATATCAAACAAAATACCGGCTGTTGTCGCATCCGTTTCATGCCCGGCAAACGCATGTAGTATATCCGTAAATGATATTGACACACTACCGATTCCGATATTTAACAGGACAAACACCACGACACCGATGCAAAGGAAACTATATGCAATTATATATCTCTGTTTTCTGTCCTCCCGCATCCGGCTTCATCCTCCTGTCCGGTATCTTTCATCTTATATGTTTTCCGCATTTCCCATATTTTGCGTCTTTTTATCTCTTCCGGTTTTTTATATCACGTGTCCGCTTTTATCTTTTGCCGTACTATATTCTTTACCTTTTTATCTTCTGTCTTTCTATACCCTTAATCTTCTGTCTACCGGATTTTGAACAGATAGTGCATATCCTCCTCTGCCTCTCCGTTTAACATGGCATAAATATCTTCCATCATATACCCGACCGACAGGGACTGCTGATACATATCATTGGTCGTGCACCACACATTCCCTTCCTGTACAGCCTTAAAATCTTTTAAAAGACTGCATTTTGCAAACAATTCATCCAGACTTTGCACGCCACCGTCAATCGAGCTGTTGTAAATCAGATAATCCGCATCTTTGGCTCCGTTGTAAAATTCCTCAACCTGCATATTAACTGTGGAACGCTTGGTATCTTCATCTACCAGATCCTGAAAAATGTAACTGCCGCCCGCCAGTTCGATCATCTTTGGTACATAATCATTGGTCCTTCGTACCTGCACCAGTCCGTTGGAGGTTATAAAGAAAAACGCAACGGTCGGTCTTTCTTCCTGATCTGCCGTATCCTTTGGCATACGTTCCAATATCTCTACCTGCTTTTGAAAAATCTCATCTGCCACATCCTCTTTATCAAGCAGGGCTCCGAAAAATCTGACCCATTCCACTCTTCCAAGCGGATGTGATTCATAGCTCGAATACTCGATCATGACCGGTATACCAAAGTCATTGAGCTTCTCCACCACCTCCGGTGAATGGGATATCATCCGGTTTTCGATTGCCAGACTGCATCCGTCCGCTACCAGCATTTCATAATCCGGCTTGCTGTATTTTCCGGCGTATTTGATACTTCCATCTGCCATAGCCGCTCTGGCCTTGTCCAGATACCAGCCATCCTGCTTCTGTCCTGAAAAAGAAATTGCCGAAAGACCGTCCAGCTCACAAAAGGCATCCATGATGCCGGATGCAACCAGATAGATATCCTTAATGGGTCTTTGTAAGATCACAATATCCGGATCCAGATCATCGGGAATTGCCTGATCTTTTGGTACAACCAGAAACTTTTTATCATCCATTTTAGTCGTCAGCATGATATATCCGTCTTTATAATAATCCACCTGAAAATTCTCGGCATACAAAAGCTCCATACTGCTTTCATACTGCAGACCGGTATGCTCCGGTTTTGCAGAATCTTTTTCTGCGCCCTCATTGGCTCCTGTATTTTCCTTCTGCTCTGCATCCTGTGGCAGGACAACGGCTGTCTGCGAATTTTCCGTGGAATCGGAAGAAGGACTGCCGCAGCCAGTAAGCCCAGACAGTCCTATTATCAACAGACATATGATCTTCATACATTTTTTTCTGATGTCCATTATAACTTTCCTTTATGCACCGTATTGATGGTTTCCTATTGTGCCTCTTTCATGGTGTCTGCATGAAAGGTAAGTGTATATTCGATTTCATGTGGTTTACTCATTGCTACGGTATCCCCGATCACATCCATCGGCTCATCCAGTTTGGAAACCGGAATTTCAAAAACGGAATTGCCATCTGTATTGACCGGCAGATACTTTTCACCGTCTACCAGCATGTAATCATAATTGGGACTGCTCCACTCTACGGTTGCAATCATCTCACCATTTGTTACCGTAAGTGTTGCCGGCGAAGAAATATTAGCCTTCCCGCTGCCTCCGGCAAAGTCAAGCTCGATGGTATAGGTACCGTCTTCTACAGCTGCAGGCTCTGCATTCTGTGAGTCATCTGTAGCGGAAGCTTCGGAATCTGCCGGCTGGGGATTGGAAACCTGAACCTTGTGATCGTACCATTTTCCCTTTGTTCCGATCAAAGCAACATCAAATTCCTCATCCAATGCCGGAACCGGTACATCAAATCCATATACCTCTTCCGTTGTTCCATCGGCATAGTCCACGGTATCAACGGTGGGCTCGATCAATTCTGCACCATCCTTTTGTGCATCTATGGCAAGACCATAATACAGATTTACGATCTTCTTGGATCCAAGAGAAATGTGGATCGTCATTTTTCCGTCTTTGACTGTCAGTGTGCCTTTTCCGTCGCAGGCTTCATTGACATGGAACATGGAGCTGTCGGTATCAAAATCCGCTGTATAAATGCCATCCTCCAGCGGACATTCCGCATTGTCTCCGGATACGACAGTCTCCTCTGCCTTGGTACCGGCTTCTGATACAGCAGTCTCTTCAACGCCTGCAGGTGCTTCCACATCAGCCTGTTTCGTCTGATTGGAACATCCAAAAAGCATTGCGCATAATAATAAGCTACCACTAAGAATTGCAACTCTTTTTTTCATCTTTTCTCCTCATACATCCGGTATCCCTGAAAAAAGAATACCGGATGTCCTTAATACCTGAATATATTTTGTCTCAGAGCAATTACTCCATAACAGCTTTTGTATGAGCTACATACAACTGCTGGATGGCATCAATTTCACCAAGACCTTTGATCTGTGTATCAACACTGTCAAATGCACCGGATGCCTCAAACATGCTCAGCCATGAATCGTCATCAGAGCCTGCCATATCATTGTTGGCATGATCTCCGGCAACAACCATCAGAGGGCGAAGTACAACATGTTTGTAACCTGCTTCCTTTACAGCTTCAATAACTGCTTCACAGGATGTTTCTTCGGGTTCACCCTCTACCGTACCGATAAATACATTGTTGTAGGAAAGATCCTTCATCTGTGACTGCATCTGGCTGTAAGTAACCTTTGCAGCGTGGGAAGTACCATGACCCATAAATACAAATGCCACACCTGCTTCATCGGCAGCTTCAATGCTGTCATAACCAGCATCCTTTACAGCTTCGGCTGTCAGGGCTTCTGCTACTGCTTTTTTGTCGGCATTGATCACTGTGGCATCATCTCCGACCTCACCAAGTAAAGGCTCAGCTACTTTTACAGTTTCAAATTTGTCTTCATATGCACTTACTGCATCCATCAGCTCGTCATATTCAGCACCATGCATCAGATGTGTAGGCTGTACGATCAGATTTTTAACACCATTGTCAACAGCGCGGTCAAGTGCCTGCTCTACGTTGTCAATGCATTCTCCGTCTCTTGCCTGTACATGGTTGATAATGATCTGTGCCGTAAATGCTCTTCTGACAGACCAGTCGGGATAAGCTTCTGCGATGGCATCTTCAATGCCTTTGATATCTGCTACACGGCTGTCATTGAAGGAAGTTCCGAAGCTGACAACTAAAATTTCATTGTCACCGATCTCATCCTGGTTGCGTGCATCATCCTTGGATGCATCACCGGTATCTCTGCCAAAATAATCGGGATCTGCATTTTCGCCTTCTACCAGTTCCTTCTGTGCGTCTGTTAAAGCATCCCATGCTGCTTTTGCTTCTTCGCACTGCTTGTCTGTTTCATCCGTTCTTTCCTGAACATAAATAGCATCGATAAGTGCTGCTACGTTATCAGCTGCTGCCTGATCAGCATCCTCAGAGTTTTCAGATTCTGTTTCTTCCTCTGCTGCATCCTCTGTTGCTTCTTCTGCTACAGTTTCTTCAGCTGCAGTATCTGTTGCAGCTTCCTCTTTGCTTCCACATGCTGTTAATGAAACAGCACCCATCATGGAAATCATCAATAATGTTACGACTTTCTTTTTCATTGCTCCTCCTTCGGCAGCTTTCCTGCCATTGTAATTTGTCATGATATTGAATAAAACAAAAACAATTCTAAACATGAATAAAAAAACCCTTCGCCTATACAGGAAAAGAGTTTGTACACAAAAAAGAAAGCAATAAAAAATGCATCCTCATACGTACAACCAATTTTACTCGTGGTCTGAAACAACTGTTTCTGTACAGCATTCAGGCAGGTCTCCCGGCTTAAAGATCTTCGCATCGGCCATCTTCCCAGTTTCCCAGTGATATATATGCCTAAGCTCCCTGATTACGGTGACGAGTTCGTACAGGATTTGCACCTGTTTCCCTTTTCACCAGAGCCAATTAATAATTGCTCTGACACCTGACTACTCTGTATTCAATTCGACTTACTATATCATATTTCTGTTTTTTATTCAACTTATAAAATAAAATCACGATACAGCAAAAACCCCGATATAAAATCGGGGTTTTCACTGAATTCTTATGAGGGGGGGGAGATAGTGATTTGTGTCTCAACTATCTTGATACCTACTATACAAGTAAAATGTGTCCATTTTGTGATTAAACTATGAAAAAAAATGAAACTTTCTTAATGATTTCTTTCATTTATCTAACAAATTCCGAAATATTACCTTATCCGTGGGGTTTTGTTTTTCTCTGCCCCTGTTTGTGGCTCTGATTCCATTTCATCAAACGGTCACAACAACAACATCCTCAATAATCTGATCCATCTTATCCTGAGGGATCATACCGCTCTCGAGGGTTGTCGCATTTGCTGCCGATACACCCGCAGCAAATTTCATGATATCTTCATCCTCCAGTCCCTGGATCATGCCTAAGATCATGGCTGCAACCACACAGTCTCCACAGCCGACGGTATTGACCTTTTTGATATGCGGCGGAACCGCTTTGATCACTTTTGTCTTGGTGATCTGCAAAAGTCCCTTATCTCCCATGGATACAACGACCTTGCTTATACCGTTTTTTACATATTCATAGGCTGCCTGAATGATCTCAGCTTCTGTTGTCAGCTTTTTACCAACTGCATATTCCAATTCCCGGCGGTTTGGCTTGATACAATAGGGAACAGCCTCAATACCGCGCTTTAACGGCTCTCCGCTTGCATCCAGAAAAGCCTTGGATCCGCTTTCATTGCAGATTTTAATAAGCTTTGCATAAAAATCCTCCGAAAGTCCTTCTGTCAGACTGCCTGACAGAACAACATATTCACTGATCTTGACAAGCTCACGGAAGCGGTCCATAAAATCTTCCCTTTCAAAGGACAAAATCTTTGGTCCCGGCTCTAAAATCTCCGTTACGTATCCGTCATCTCCGATGATATTCATATTGGAACGGGTCAGACCGCGGATCGTGGTAAAGGAAGTATTGACCCCCATATCCCGCAGCTGCTCTTCTATAAATTCTCCTGTATATCCGCCGATAAAGCCGGTTGCCGTCACATGGGCATCAAACTGTCTCAAAACCTTTGTCACGTTGACAGCCTTGCCTCCCGGAATGCTGACCAAATCCCGCATTCGATTTACCTGTCCGATCATGACATTGGATGTATTGTATGTCTTATCGATTGCCGGATTGCAGCTTACTGTTAATATCATATGTAACCCTCTCTTCTTTATGATTTATCTGTCTGTATCATTTATTTTTATCAAGCACTTTATGAAAGCACAGTACGATCTTCTTTAAGTTTACATAAATCCAATCTCTTTGTCCAGTGGTAAAAATGGTTTTCCACTTTTTTCAGCTATTTTTAATACCACTCCAGATATCGTATCCGCATCTGCAAAGAACGCACACCCTGATACTCATTCCATTCCGGCGAATAGGCAATCCGCGCTTTTTTTTCAACGCTTTCCTGATATTCGCGCATAACCGAATCCCCATCGCCAAAATAGATGCCGGTCGCCACGCTGCCATCCTCGTTTCTGATCTGCATACGCACAACATTTCTATTGGCTCCCAGGACACGCAGGCGGCTTATATAGACCCTTTCTGCAAAAACCGGCCTCTCATTTCCGTTTCCATACGGCTCTAAAAGCATCAGCTGATCCATAAACGCATCCGTGACCCAGCCGATATGCAGATGCATATCCAATATAAGCTTTTCTTCCAGATCTTCCTCAGAAAGAGTGCAGACCTCATTGATACGGCTCCGGAATTCATCCACCCGGTCCGATGCAATGGACAAACCCGCTGCAAGCTTATGCCCACCGTATTTTAAAAAGATATCCTTGATCTTGGTCATCTCGTCATACATGTGATAGGCTTCGATACTGCGTCCGGACCCCTTGATACAACCCTCTCCGTCCGTCAACACAAAGGCCGGCCGGTAATATTTATTGCAAAGTCTTCCTGCTATGATCCCGGCAAGGGATTCATGGACACCCGGCAGATACACGACAAGCACACGGTTTTTCATAAGATCCATGTCCTCTACCTGTGCATAGGCTGCTTCTTCTCCGATACCGGTCAGATCCTGTCTCTCCTGATTCAGAGCCTTCAGCTCCGCAGCCAGCCTTTCGGCCTCATCTTTACTCTTTGCGTTTAAAAGATCAATAACCCGGTAAGCATCATCCAGACGCCCGGAAGCATTAAAGCAGGGACCAAGCACAAAGCCGATATGATAAGGCGATATCTTCTTTCCTTCCAGCTCACAAGCTGAAATCAGTGCAGAAAGTCCCAGATTGCGGCAGTTTTTAATCTTATCCAGCCCATATTTTACAATAATATGGTTTTCATCAATGAGATCCATCACATCCCCGACGGTTGCAAAGGCTGCAAAGGCAAAGCATTCCTCCAGCATGGCCTGTGTATCAGCCGCCACATTTTTGCCTGTCGCATTGGCATCTGACATGTGTTTTTTTGTCCCGGCAGCTTCTTTACACAGTGACTCGATCACCTTGTATGCCACAACACCCCCGCAGATACCGTCAAATGGATAGGTACAGTCTGCCTGCTTGGGATCTACGATCGCATCTGCCGGCGGCAGAATATAATGTCTATTTCCATCCACCTCTTCATAAGGAACTTCATGATGATCGGTTATGATCACATCCAGACCGCTCTCCTTGGCATGCCGGATCGGATCATATGCCGCAATTCCGTTATCACAGGTGATAATAAGCTCTACTCCGTCCGCGATCGCTTCTTCGATCAGATGATCATTCAGTCCGTATCCGTCCCGCACCCTGTGTGGGATACGGACGTCAATATCGCATTTTCCCTGTGCCGCATGATTTAATCCGGTCTGCAGAATATAAGCGGAACAGATCCCATCAATATCATAGTCTCCGATGATCCGTATTTTTTGGCCTTTCTCAATTCCGCTTTTTAGCATCGCTACGGCTTTATCCATATCCTTTAAAAGCATCGGACTGTGCAGATCATCCATCGTACCATGCAGAAACATTTCAATCTTTCCGGGACTGTCTATCCCTCTGTTGACCATTATTTTCGCAATAAACTGACTGATCCCGTACTGCTTTGCCATTCCTTCAAAATCCGCCCGCCCGGGATTTAACATCCATTTCATATGTATCCTCTTTCTTTTCATGAAAAAGGACATTATCCCATCTTAGAAATAATGCCCTTGCTATCTTTTACACACAAATTTAACTATACGATCAGATATGCAAAATATCCTGCATAGCATAAAAGCATCAGAATTCCGGCAGGACGTGCCAGTCTCTTTTTGGGTGCCACGCACAGCCATAATAAAATGCCTGCTCCGACCGCCACAACACTGTCTATCACAAAATTTTTCTGAAACGCAACCGGTGTCACAAGTGCTGTGGTGCCACATACAAACAGGATATTGAAAATATTGCTTCCGACAATATTTCCGATCGCGATATCCGCTTTTTTCTTTAATGCGGCTGTGATACTGGTCACAAGCTCCGGAAGAGAGGTACCAAAGGCGACAATCGTAAGACCGATAAAACGCTCTGACATTCCAAAATAAGAAGCAATGGCACTCGCTGAATCAACGACCACATCTGCACCCCATACGACCAATACGGCCCCTACAATACCCAAAAGAATCAGGACAATAACGGGTCTGCTCTTTTCCTCAGGTGTTTCTTCCTTGTTTTTTCTTGCCATAACAAGCAGGTATAAAAGATATACGATAAACAGCGCCCAGAAAATAACACCTTCAACAAAATCAATCTTCTCACCGGACATTCCGAACAGACCAAATATCACGGAAACCACCAGCATGAAAGGGATTTCATAACGGATTGTGGATTTCTGTACGGCAAGTGTCGAAATAACCGCTGTTAAACCAAGTATGACCAGAATATTCATGATATTGCTGCCAACAACATTTCCGACTGTGATATCCGCATTGCCTTTCACGGCTGATGTAATACTGACGGCTGCCTCCGGAGCACTCGTTCCCATTGCTACGATCGTAAGTCCGATCACAAGCTGTGGAATTCCGAATTTTTCCGCTATTCCGGCCACACCCTCAACAAACCAGTCGGCACCCTTTACAAGCATGACAAAACCGACAACCAAAAGTAAAACCTGTATTAGTAAACTCATTTTGTTTCCTCTTTTTCTAATATATCTTCTATTCTTTTTTATTATACTGTTTTTTATACATTTTCCAAGATATAAAAATACGGACACCTCAACATCATACTATCCCATTCTGTATATAAAGGCAGTAAGAGCCGGAAGTGCAAAACCTACGTAATAAGTACTTTACAACTTCCGGCTCTTATTTGCAATCATGATATCAAAAAACATGACTGTTATGATTATTTATTTCTGCTTTTTGCCCAAGTGCTTTCTCATGACAAACCAGAGTGCACCGGTAATACATACAGATGAGTATGCACCACAGACAATACCTACCATCAGAGGCAGTGCAAACTCACGGATACTGGTCACGCCGAGGATATATAAAACGGCTACCATGACAAAGGTCGTGAAGGAAGTATTGATACTTCTTGACAAAGTCTGTGTGATACTGATATTGACAATATCCTGAAGCTCTGTCTTTTTGGGCATTTCCTTTAAGTTTTCACGAATACGGTCAAAGATAACGATGGTCGCGTTGATGGAGTATCCGACGATAGTCAGCATACATGCAATAAAGGTGTTGCCGACGCTTGTTTTGCTGACTGCATAGAATGCAAGTACAACCAATACGTCGTGGATCAGGGCTGCAACAGCACTGGTCGCAAAACGGATATCCTTGAAACGGAACCAGATATATAACAGCATACATAAGGTTGCGATCACAACGGCTACAACGGCATCCGATTTCATCTCGGAACTGATCGTAGCGCTGATTGTCTCAGACTGTACATCATCACTGGATACATTGAAGTTGTCGGCAAGCATGGTCTCTACTGCTTCACGCTCTTCGACGGAAAGACTTCTGGTCTTGATAATAACCTCTGTGGAACCGCTTACCTTCTGTGTCTGGACAGCTCCGTCTCCGGTAATCTGTTCAAACAACGGAACAACCTCTGAATCAAGCTCTTCAATGCTCATATCATCATGGAAGGTAACGGTTGTGGAAGTACCGCCTACAAATTCCATGGAGTAATTTAATACATTGCCGGTGGTTGACTTGTTGATACCAAGTACCACAAATCCGGCGATGATAACTGCTCCGGAAATAGCAAAGAACAGATTTCTCTTGCTTAAGAAATTGATCGCCTTGTGCTCTTTTCCGATACCGTACCATTTTTCATCCTGTAAACCGATCGAGTATAAAAGATATAATAAAGCTCTTGTCACTACCATGGCTGTAAACATGGAAAGGATAATACCGATCATCAATGTCTGTGCAAAGCCTTTGACTGTACCGGATCCCTTTAATACCAGCACGATCGCAGCGATCAGGGTCGTGATGTTACCATCGAGAATTGCTGATGTTGCTTTATCAAAACCGATCTTGATGGATGACCGTACGGTCTTTCCGGTTGCCAGCTCTTCGCGGATACGTGCAAAGATGATAACGTTGGCATCTACAGCCATACCGATGGCTAAGATAACACCGGCAACACCGGGAAGAGTCAGGGTGATATTAAAGCCGTTTAATACAAGCAATGTCATGATAACATAGATGATCAGGGCAATCGCTGATGTAAAGCCGGGCACAAAATATACGACCGTCATAAAGATGCAGACAATGGCAAGACCGATCACACCGGCCTTTAAGCTTGTCTTGATCGCATCATTACCAAGCTGTGCACCCACGACATTGGATCTCATTTCTTTTAATTCCAGACTAAGTCCACCGATACGGATGGTGGATGCAAGTGTCTTGGCTTCGTCGATGCTTTCCATACCGGTGATCTGAGCTTGTCCTCCGGTAATAACGGAAACAACGTTTGGCACGGAAACCAGTTCGCCATCATAATAGATACCGATGGATTCACCCTTGTTGTATGCACGCTCTGTTGCCTTTGCAAAAGCGTCGGTTCCTTCTTTGGTAAAGGTCAGTTCAACCACATACTGTGACTGCTTTAATGCATCATTACTCTGTGTTGCACCTGCATCTGCGCTTGCAACCATAGTTCCGTCCAAAGGAATGGATCCCTCTGACATCAGCTCATCAATGGATTTGGTCAGGGAATAGATATATTTGCCTTTTTCCTCGTCATAACCGGATAAGGTGTAGTTGGCCTCTCCATTTTCATTGGTCTGATAGATAAAATACAGACTTCCGGGCTGTCCAAGCTCCTGCAAAATCGCATTGGCATCGGATACTCCCGGGATTTCAATATTGATACGATTGTCACCCTCCTGGTAAACCTGAGCCTCTGTAGAATAATTTTCCACACGTTTCTGAAGCTTGTAAATAGTATCAGACATATCTTCTGAGGAAGGCGTCTCATCTCCCACTACCTGATATGTAATACTGACACCGCCGGCAAGGTCAAGACCCTGTTTGATGTTGCTCATGGAACCGGTTTTAGTCGGTCCGATACCGAAAAAGGCTACATAGCCCATTCCGACTGCCACAATCAGAAACAGTACCAGCCATATGACCGCTGTTTTCTTTTTCATACTTCGTTCTCCTCTCCCGCAGCCATGGCTGCTTTGATCATTATTGCGCATTCTATACGCTTTCTCTGCAGCTCGCACCCAATATCATACGCATCATAAATGCTGTTTCCGAAATTGTATGCATTGGCAGCACAGCCACCGCTACAGTAAAATTTGGCAAAACAGTTTTTGCACTTCTCTTTGGCATAGACATTGCAGTCCTTGAATTCCTGCATAATGTCCGGTCTGACAATACCGTCATCGACATTGCCCATCAAAAACTCTTCCATACCGACAAACTGATGGCAGGGATAAAAATCTCCCCACGGCGTAACTGCCAGATATTCCGTACCGGAACCACAGCCGGACAGTCTCTTGTATACACAGGGACCGCCTTCCATGTCGATCATAAAATGGAAAAAATTAAAATCCTTTCCATTTTTCTTTCTCTCTATGATCATCCTGGCAAGCTTGTCATATTCTTCTTTGATAACCGGGATATCTTCCTCGGTGATCGCATAATCTTCTTTTTCGTCGGCTACCACAGGCTCAACGGAAATCTGCTTGAAGCCCAGATCTGCAAGATGCATGACATCCTTGGAAAAATCCAGATTGTTGTGGGTAAAAGTACCTCTTACATAATAATTCATCTGGTTGCGGCTCTCTGCCACCTTAATATATTTGGGAACCACCTCATCATAGCTTCCCTGTCCGCCGCGGTGCGGTCTCATCAGATCATGGATCTCTTTTCTGCCATCGATACTGAGGACGATATTGCCCATTTCCTGATTGACAAAATCAAGGATCTCATCATTGAGTAACACACCGTTGGTCGTCAGTGTAAAACGGAATTTTTTGTGATACGGCTCCTCTAAAGAACGTCCGTATCTGACCAGATCCTTGACGACCTGCCAGTTCATCAGCGGCTCCCCGCCAAAGAAATCGACCTCCAGATTAACTCTGTTTCCGGAATTCTGTACCAGAAAATCCAGGGCCTTTTTGCCAACCTCATAGCTCATGATCGCACGTCTGCCATGATATTCTCCCTCTTCGGCGAAACAATACTTACAGGCCAGGTTGCAATCATGTGCGATATGCAGACACAAAGCCTTGACAACCGTTTCGCGCTTTCCGAACTGCTCGATATAAGGCTCATACACATCATCCGTATATAAAAGCTCTGCACGGTACAATTCGATGATCTCATCGATTGCTTCCATCACATCTTCTGTAGGATAATGCCTGTCCTTATCTGACAGCACGTTAAAGGCAACCTCTGATATTTTTTCTTTATCAGACTTTGCCTTCACACATTCTTCAAGCTCGGGAATCAAATCATACACGACATCGTCAACGACATGTACGGCCCCACTGTTGACATCCAGCGCGATGTTAAAACCGTTGTTTTGATATACATGTACCACGTTTGTATTCTCCTAATATTTATTTTAAATTTGTCCTGATATCCTGACGAAAATTAAGCAGCGACCAAAATCGCTGCTTATGAAACATCGGATTATTTAACCTGTTCGCAACTCTGGTTGCCAACGGTACAAGATGTCTTGCAGGCTGACTGGCAAGATGTCTGACATTCGCCGCAACCGCCTTTTTTAACAGTCTTTTTCAGATCTCTTGTGCTTAATGTTTTGATATGCTTCATGAACATAGCCTCCTTATTCACTTAAACAGTTATAAACCGATAACTGTACTTCTTGGGTCATTATAGCATAGTTTTTCATGTATTGAAAGTTTTTTTTCAGCTTAACATTCCACCTAACATTCCTCCGCCGGCACACAAAATCCAGGTTGTGACTACCCCGCTTCCGATCACTGCATCCGATACTCCTCCGATCAGGGAAACCAGAACCAGGATCAGGAAATATACGCTTCCCAGAACCAGCCCCCACAAAAATTTCTTTACCTTATAATATTTACCTGCGATAAATCCGGCAGCAAATGTCACGCTGATGTAGATCACAATGACCGCAATATTGACAATGCTCTCGGAGATCCGGAATTTATACAGTATAAAAGCAAGAAGAAGTAAAAGGCATGCCGTGAGTACATACGACAATACCAATATCAGAAGTGCCGACAAAAATTTTTTATCCTGCGTATCACGTTTCAACATCCACTTTCTCAAAACAATCTCCTTTGGGGGCTTTTTACCATTTGATTACCGTTTGTTTATATAATCTTTACTTGACAAAACAACGGCAGATATAGTATCGTTCCTTATACATAAATACTATGATTCGAAATATGATTTATGTATAAAAATATTGATCAAACAAAGAAAAGAGGTTATTTTTCACTTGGACACATCAGACGCGATACAACTTATCATTCTTGTCGTTTTATTATTTCTTTCTGCCTTTTTCTCATCTGCAGAAACCGCTCTCACCAGTGTCAACCGCATAAAGATGAAAACACTTGCTGACGATGGCAATAAAAGAGCTCAGACTGTTTTGGATATTCTCGAAAATATGGGAAAAATGCTGAGCACGATTTTAATAGGTAATAATGTCGTCAACATCACGACCACAACGCTTGCGACCGCTCTAACCATCCGTGTCTTCGGCAATGCCTATATTGGCATTTTTACCGCCATCCTGACTGTTTTATTACTGCTCTTTGGTGAGATCGTTCCCAAGACCGCAGCCAGCATCAGTTATGAAAAAATGGCTTTATTTTATGCCCCCGTCATCCGCATTCTGATGACTATACTGACACCTGTCATTTTTGTTGTCGACAAGCTTTCCGTTGTCATCTTAAAAATCATCGGCATCGACAGTGATGCGGCAAAGAGTGTGATGACAGAAAGTGAATTAAAGACCTATGTGGAGGTCAGCCACGAGGACGGTGCCATTGAAACCGAAGAACGTGAAATGATATTTAACGTATTCGATCTGGGTGATTCGCTGGCAAAAGATATCATGATCCCCAGAATCGAAATGACCATGATTGATGTCAATGCTTCCTATAGCAAGCTTGCCGCTCTGTTCAAAAACACCCTGTTTTCCAGAATTCCGGTCTATGAGGGTGACAAAGACAACATCATCGGAAGTATCAATTTAAAAGACTTTTTTCTGGTAAATAAGAAAACCGATTTCAACATCCGCGACATCATGCGCGATATTTACTATACATACGAGACCAAAAAGACGGATGATCTGCTGGTGGAAATGCGTGAAAGCGCCAACAACATTGCCATCGTTTTAGATGAATACGGCTCTGCCGTCGGTCTGATCACGCTCGAAGACCTGTTGGAGGAAATCGTCGGTGAGATCCGTGATGAGTATGATACCGAAGAAGAAGAACTGATCAAGGAGATCGGTCCCAATACCTATGATATTGCAGGCTCCATGAAGCTTGATGATATCAATGATGCACTGGGCACGGAATTTGCTTCCGAAGATTATGACTCCATCGGCGGCATCATGATCGAATGCCTTGATCATATTCCAAAGAAAAATGAAATTGCCGTTTTGGAAGACGGCACACAGATTCAGGCTTCCAGCATCAATAAAAACCGGATCCTGCGGGTTGTTGTGACCTTGCCGACACCTTCCGATACCGATACCGCCAGCACCTCTTCTGCTCCTGCTCCCACAGAGGATACCGACAAACAAAAAGAAGATGAGACAGCTGCTGATGCATCAGCTTCCGTTTCCGGGCAGACTGAATAAACCTGCTTGTTTTGAAACTGATCTTTTCATCCGGTAAATAATGAGAAGCGGATCATTAACAATCATACATCATCCTGAAATATGACTTTTGTAATTTCATCACAAAAGCAATCATGAAATGATGCCACAGACACAAAACAATCATCATACGGCTGAAATTCTTTGATAAAGATTTCAGCCGTTTCTTTATCCTTGTCTACAAGACCGGCAATTCCCATTCCGGTAAGCTTTACCGCACATTCCTTTTTCGTCCACCATTTAGAAAAAGCAATATCCCGCTCTTTGTCCGTACACTCATCAAAATACTGTTTTTCCGGATCCGTGGCAAGCCTTGCTGCCACTCTTTCCTGATAGGTCCGTACCGCTTCTACATCCACACCGATCTCTTCCTTGTCATATGCACAGACAGCATAATCACCGGCATGTGATAGGTTGACATAAAATCCATCCAGATCCGGAAAATACAACTTTCCGCTTTTTGTATAAGCGATTCTGGTATCGGACGAGATTCGGCATGCCCTCATACATTGCCCCAACAGAAAAGATACCGCAAGGCTGCGCCGCCTGTCCGCCTCGTTTTTGCAAGCATGGGCGGACCTTCTGCGTTCCTGTGGTATCTGTTCATAAATTTCCTGTCCTGTATATTGTTGAAATAATTGTGATACTTTACATATATAGATCTTCATATACTGCTCTATTTGGTACGTAATCCCAGACGGTATACGGCATCCGATTTGTCTGCCATACGGTCATAGATCATATCGAGCCACTCACGGTTGAGATTTGTCGAATTTAATATGGTGTAACGGTCCGGTCTGGTGCTACCGGCTCTTTGCCATGCATCCGCAAAAATATCTTTGGTAATGCCATAAACCGCAGGATCCAGATCAATGCCGTATGCACGGCATACCTCGACAAGCTGTGTCTCATCTCTTCCCTGAAAAATACATGCGCCGACACTTCCGAGTGCCACTGCAAGGCCATGAGAGATCTTGATATCGGGATAAAACTCCTCGATCGCGTGGCAGAATAAATGCTCACTGCCGCTGCTTGGTCTGGAGGATCCGGCAATTTCCATGGCAAGACCTCCCATAACCAGAGATCTTGATAAAATACGGATAAAGGTCTTGCTGCTTAAGTCCTTGTCATCACAGTGATATACCGTATCATAGCTCATACGTGCAATCGCATAAGCAAAATCATCCAGAGGCTTTCCTTCCTTTTCAGCAGAAAGCTTCCAGTCAAATAATGCGGTATGCTTGCTGATGGTATCTCCAATACCGGACAGTGTCTGCCCTTTCGGAGCCTTCATGATCATATCTGTATCTACTAAAATAGCGGTCGGGATCGTGCTTCCGAGAGTCTTTCTGCTCTTTCCTTCCATTCCCAGTACAGAAAACGGGGAAGAAAGTGAGTCATTACTCAATGTCGTAGGCAGACAGATGTAGGTTGTTTTGCTGACAAATGCCGCGTATTTTGCCACATCCAATACTCTGCCTCCGCCAAAGCCGATCACAACCCTGACATTGGCCATGCTGATGTATTTGGCAAGGGCAACTGCCTGCTCATAATCACCGTTTACAACCTCATATACCTCTGCGCCACCAAAATCCCTTTGGATCTCGCCGACAATATCGGCATACAATTCCATCAGAAATTTTTCAGATACAATAATGGCCTTTTGCCCCTTGATCTGCGGAAGATATGCACAGACTGTCTCGTCAACATGTTCAAACACACCCTCTTCGACAACCAGACACAGGGGAAGCTGAAAATTGGAATAATGATTCATAGCTAATCCTTTCCTTTATTTTGCTCATCCTCCGGTCTGCTGCAGGATCCGATGATGATCTGATCTTACAGACCGGTATCTTATTTGTTATTCGCTATCTGCCTCTTTTTTAGGCTCTGTAATATTCAGTGCGATCTGCAGCTCATCCAACTGCTTCTGGTCTACAACATCCGGTGCATTGGTCAATAAACAGCTTGCATCCTTTACCTTAGGGAATGCGATAACCTCACGGATGCTTTCTGCTTTTACCAAAAGCATAACCAGACGGTCAAGACCATATGCCAGTCCTGCGTGCGGCGGAACACCGTATTTGAATGCATTTAATAAGAAACCAAAACGTTCCCATGCACTTTCCTTGGTAAAGCCGAGCACTTCAAACATCTTTTCCTGAATATCATTTTGATGGATACGGACAGAGCCGCCACCAAGCTCAACACCGTTTAATACAATATCGTAAGCCTTGGCTCTGACACGGCCGGGATCGGTGTCGATATACTGCCAGTCCTCTTCCATCGGCATGGTGAATGGATGATGCATTGCCATATAACGGTTTTCTTCATCACTCCACTCTAATAACGGGAACTCTACAACCCATAAGAAATTGAACTGGTTTTCATCGATCAGTCCGAGAGAATGACCGAGCTCCAAACGAAGGGCACCGAGTACATTCCATACGATTTTATTGCGATCGGCAGCAAACAGTAACAAGTCACCTTTTTCACCGCCCATGGCTTTTACAAGAGCATCCAGTTCTTCCTCTGTCATAAATTTTGCAAAAGAAGATTTGTAGCTGCCGTCTTCCTGTACAGACAGATATGCAAGTCCCTTTGCACCGTTTCCTTTTGCGGAATCAACCAGTGCATCGATCTTTTTACGGGGCATCGCTGCCTGACCCTTTACATTGATACCTCTGACAGAACCACCGGCTTCCAGTGCGGATGTAAATACACCAAAGCCACAGCCCTTTACAACGTCAGATACATCTACAAGCTCCATGCCAAAACGGGTATCCGGCTTGTCGGAGCCGTAACGGTCCATAGCATCCTGCCAGGTGATACGGGGTAACGGAAGCTGTACCTTTAAGCCGATCGCTTTTTCACATACATCGGCGATCAGTCTTTCATTGACATCCATGACATCCTCTGCATCGACAAAGGACAATTCCATATCGATCTGGGTAAATTCAGGCTGTCTGTCAGCACGAAGATCCTCATCACGGAAGCATTTTGCAATCTGGATATAACGGTCATAGCCGGAGCACATCAGAAGCTGTTTGAAAAGCTGGGGTGACTGCGGCAGTGCATAAAAGCATCCGGGATGCACACGGCTCGGTACGAGATAATCTCTGGCACCTTCCGGTGTGGATTTATTTAAGATCGGAGTCTCGATCTCAAGAAAGCCCTCTTTGCTCATAAAATCACGGACTTCCGCACAGATCTTACTTCTCAAGATCAGATTTCTCTGGATATCCGGACGGCGTAAGTCCAGATATCTGTATTTTAAACGAATCTCTTCCTTGGTCTTGCTGTTTTCTTCAACCGGAAACGGAGGTGTCTCGGATTCGGAAAGGATACGAACATCCTTTGCTACGACCTCAATATCACCGGTCGGGATATTGGCATTGACAGCGCCTTCTCTTTTGCAGACCTCACCGACAACGGCAATAACATATTCACTGCGCATTTTCTCTGCCTTGGCAAAGCCCTCGGCACCACATTTATCTTCTTCAAAAATGATCTGTAAAATTCCACTGCGGTCTCTTAAATCGACGAAAATGATACCGCCCTTATTTCTCTGTTTTGCTACCCATCCCATAACGGTAACCGTTTCGCCGATATTGGCATTGCTTACCTCGGTACAACGATGAGTACGTTTTAATCCCTGCATTGATTCTGCCATTTTTCATGCCTCCTGATGTATTTTATGAATATCTGTAAAATCATATTTTGTATAAGATGATCTCTCTTACATCTTAAGAGGATTCCTGTAAAAATCCTCAAACTCTTCATAGCCCTCTTCCATCAGCTGCTGCTTCTGGAACTTTTTGTTTTTGTTCATGCGCACAACAAGCACCTGTCTGCCATTGGCTCTTTCCTGCTGGGCTTTTGCGATAACCCTGCAAAGATCCTCTGTCGCAATTCCTTTTTCTACAAGGTAGGCAACTTTTTGCGCCTGATCGGGAATTTGGAAATTTTCATCCATCAGGATCGTAATGATACGTTCAAATCCGATGGAAAATCCACAGGCGGGTGTATCCTGTCCGGTAAAACGTCCGACCATCCTGTCGTAACGCCCGCCACCGGCTACGGAGCTTCCGAACTGCGGCATCTCAATTTCGAAGATCGTACCGGTATAATAAGACATACCGCGTACCAGCGTAGGGTCGAAAACAATCTCAAAATCAGTATCTACGGTTGATGATACGCTTTCTTTGATCTCGGATAAGCTCTTGATCACATCCGGATCCAGGCAATCAGCCAAAGTCTCTCCCAGATATGCAATACCGTCCGCAGCAGTTTCGATCCCATCAAATAAAGCCATGTACTTTTCTACTTTATCTGTGTCAAACCCGTCGGCGATCAGATCCTCCTTCACGCCGTCTTTGCCGATCTTGTCCATCTTGTCAAGAATGATATATACATTGTCCAGCTCATCCTCTGCAAAGCCTGCATAAACAGCCATTGCCTTTAAGATACGTCTTTCGTTGATGCGCACCTTGAAGCCGGAAAATCCGAGCTTCCCGAGTGTCGTGGTCGTAGCCAGGATCAGCTCGATCTCAGCCAGATTGCTGGGCTCTCCCAAAATATCAATATCGCATTGTACAAACTGTCTGAAACGTCCCTTCTGCGGTCTGTCGGCACGCCACACACTTCCCATCTGCAGTGCCTTGAAGGGCTTTGGCAGAACCGCCGCATTGTTGGCATAATATCTTGCAAGCGGGAGGGTCAGATCATAACGCAGACCTCCGTCCACCAAATCAGCCTCACTCTGTGCTGTAGAAAGGTTTAATTTGTCTCCGCGCTTTAAAATCTTAAAAATAAGCTTTTCATTTTCTCCGCCCTGTTTGCTGGAAAGATTCTCAATGGATTCCACGCAGGGTGTTTCAATTGGTGTAAAACCAAATTTACGATAATTTTCTTTGATCACCGACATCACATAATCACGTATCTGCATCTCTGCCGGCAGTACATCTTTCATACCGGTAACCGGTTTTTTATTTAAAGCCATAGTCTGTCCTCTTTCTGTTTTTTACCAACGATTATTTTACAACTTTTTATCAGATACCACAAGTACCGACCTGTGCAACCTTCAATAAATCTCTGCGGGAACTGATTCCCAGCTTCCCGAATATATTTTTCATGGAGCTTTTTACCGTATTTTCACTGATAAACAGCTGCGCTGCGATCTGCTTGTTGCTCAGTCCGTCCATCGCAAGGATCGCAATATCGTTTTCCCTCTCTGTCAAGGTTGGAAAAACACCTGCAAAGCCCTTCTGGCAAAGGTTTTTGTTGATAGTGGACATCATCCTGCAGACATTGATCACTTCTTTAAAACGTTCATCCTCATCCGCAAGCTCCTGCAGGGGCTGCATCATCCATTTCCCATAGCGTGCATACAGCATTACCGGCCAGAAGCCCACATGCTCTGCACACTGCCTGATATAAGTCCCGGCCTCCTTTATTTTACCAAGAGACGCTGCTGCCGATGCAAATATCAGATAAAACGCTCCTTTGGTAAATTCGGATTGATACTTGTTTAAGGATGATAAAAACAGGTCTTTATAAGAAAGCACCTGCCTGTATTTTTCACGGTGCAGCGCCATCGCAGCCCTCAGCATATAAGAATACGCTTCTGTCTGCGGCATGATTTCAGACGGAGTATGCTCAAAATCCCCAATCCATTCTCCCAGATATTCCGGATAGTTGACGTTGACAAAGAAAAAAGCTTCACACATATCCACAGTGTATGCAAGCGGTGAATTGTCGCTTCCTCTTTTTAGGACAACACTGATCATTTCTGCCAGATAATTTTTGATGGCGTCAAGATCTCCTCTCATATAGGAGATCTGTGCAAGAAGATAATATACACTGATCTCATAACAGGCAAGACCATGTACACGGATCAGCCTGAGCGCTTCATGGCACAATATCTCCGCCTGATCAAAATCCGCCCTGTAATATGTGATCTCCGCCCTTGCAAGCTGTAATATGCCATCCAGCGAGTGAATCTTCTGCTCATGTAATACATCCAGCTGCAGTGCCAGCTTGTCCAGCATCTCTTCGGGCTCACTTCCTCTGTAAAGCATATGCAGTACGGAAGGATTGCCGAAATTGCGTGGTACATAACGGTCAATGCCGGGCACTTCCTTTTCGGAATACTCAAAGGCTTTTTTGAGATAATAAAGCATCTGGTCCATATCGTTGTATGCATTCTGGGACAGGAAGAAATAATATGACTTCCACAGATAATCCTTATCCTCTTTTGCCAGCCGGATCTGGGGAACAATCTGTTCAAACAGCTTTCTGCAGCGTTCCAGACGCTCACGCTCTCCATAATTGAAAAAGCGCCACATAAACAGAATGAGGCTCAGCGGATAGTCCTCAAACAGCGATTCCGGACATTGGTCAAAGCACCGAATAAACAGCTCCCGGTCCTCATTTTGTGCCCCGACGGTTTTAAAAAGCTCAATCGTTCGCAGCACACCCTCGTAGTTGCCGGCCATTTCATACCACGTCATGGCCTTACTGTAATCATGCTCCATAATATAGTATTCCGCCATACGCTCATAACGGACACATTTTTCCACCATGCTGAGCTTTTGGAACTGATTCCTTATACAATTCATAAATATCGTATGGATATGATACAGTTCCGTTTCCCGGTCATATCTGACAAAAGCGTGATTCTCCAAAAGCTCTGTCAGATATGGCAGACTGTCCTCCCCGCCATTGAAGAAATCTGCCTGCTCCTTGGTAAAGTCCTGAATCCCGATCAGAAAGGACAGAAAGTACCTTGTATTTTGGGAACAGGATTCATAAATAACCCGGTTGACCAAATGCTCCATATCCGCACTCGTATCGCTCTTTCCGGTCCTGAGATAATTCAAAACGGAAATATAGATCATCGAAATCCAGCCCTCGGATTTATCATATATGGCTTCCAGATCTGCTTTGTTTTCTGTCTGGTCCGGTTCAATACCGAACATTTTAAGATAATCGGCAAAATCCTCTTTTCCAAGGCGAAGATCCTCTGATGTGATCCGGTTGATCTTTCCGGTTGCAAAGTCAATCGCTTCTGTGTCCGTGATCTGCTTTTGTGATATGACGATCAGATGAAACCTGTTGGTAAACTCTCTGGTGATATACTGGAAAAAATCACCGATCTGCTGTGTCTGGATCAGCTGATAGTCATCAAAAACAATCGTCACCGGTCCTTTGTCCAGCACCTCTCCAAAACGCTTCACAAAATTGTTTCTCTGTATTCCCTCTGAAGGAAACGGCCACTTCTCAAACTGACCCGCAACAGCCGGATCCGGAAACAGCATACGGCAGAAATGTCCCCATACATAAAAAGGATTTTTATCATAGATATTGACCCATATGACAGGCTGATCGACACTTTCACAAAAGCTCCTGACCGCCACGGTCTTTCCATAGCCTGTGGGCGCGACCACAAGTGTCGCAGTCTTGTGCGCACAGTCATCCAGTGCATGCCGCAGTCTGTTTGAAATAAATATCCGGTTTTCTTTTTCCCCCTGAGACAGCTTGTCCTTTTTCCTTTCCATAAATCACACGTTCTCTTTCATTATCAAAATGTACATTCACATCATCAAAAATGATTTTTTACGAGTATATTATACTCCGAGTATAGCAGAGATTGTCTGTAATTGCAAAAAAAGACATCTGTTACCACGGCATATTCTGCCAATCGGTAAAACAGATGTCTCTATATTTAAAATTCCACTTCTATCGTGGTTCCCACACCGGGAGCACTGTCCAACAGGATCCTTGCTCCGTGCAGCTCCACAATATGCTTGACAATGGCAAGTCCGAGCCCGGTACCGCCGGTTGCCTTGGAACGGCTCTTATCAACACGGTAAAAACGTTCAAATACCCGCTGCTGGTCGGATGCCGGAATACCAATTCCATTATCTTTTACAACTAAAACCGGATGGTCCCTTTTTAATACGCGCACGGTGACCCTGCCTCCCGGATTATTGTAACGTATGCCGTTGATCACAAGGTTTTCCGTCAGCTCCCTGATCATATCCTTGTTACCTCGGATCATACAAGTCTCCCCCTTGAAATCGAGGGTGATATTTTTACTCTTCGCACTGACAGAAAGCCCCTCCATCAGCTCCCGTACAGTCTCACACAAGTCCATTTCTTCAAAGGAAGGTTCCTTTTCACTCCGGTCCAACTCCGAAAGCCGGATGATATCATTAATCAGGGCTAACAGCCTGTTGGAATTTTTGATAATTTCCTGATAAAAGCGGGGCTTCTGGTCATCTGCAACCATACCGCCCAATAGCAGTTCCGCATAACCGGAAATGGCTGTAAGCGGTGTCTTAAGCTCATGGGAAACATTGGCTGTGAAGTCCTGTCTTGCTTTTGCAGCCGATAAAATATCCATATGCTGTTTGCGTATCATGCCGACAAAAGGCTCTAATTCCTTGTATGGCACATCACTGGCAGCATCCTCTATATTTTCTCCCAGATTTTCAATCGGCTCGATCAGCTGTCTGGTCAGAAGTCTGGACAGTCCGACACAGAGTCCGATGATTCCGAATATGAGAATCAGAGTAAGCGGAGCAGCTGATGCAAAAACAAACCAGATACTCTCTGCCTTGGTCGCTACACGCAAAACAGAACCATTATCCAGAAGTATGGCATAATAAAATGTGTTCTGGTTCATGGTGTCGGATTTTCTGACCGATTCACCCTCTCCTTTTTGAAATGCCTCCTGTATCTCCGGCCGGTTCATATGATTTTCCAGCTTCAGGGCATCCAGATCGTTGTCGTACAGCACCTTTCCGTCTGATGCGATCCATGTCACACGCAGTTCATCCAGATTGGTTGACAGATCGATTTCTGCCACGTTCACCTCCGGATTTTCTGCCTCAAATAGCTGCGTATCCTTTAGTAATTTGGCACTGACCGACAGATCGCGCTTTACCTGCTCGGTAAACAATCCGTAATACACACAGGTAACACCCATTACCGTAATTAAAATAGCCAATAATGCAATTCCGACTAATTGTTTGTTGATCTTTTGTTTCATTCTAATACATATCCTACGTTTCTGACTGTTCTGATACGTGTGCCATAAGAAAGAAGCTTCTGCCGCAAGGTCTTGATATGCATATCAAGGGTACGGGATTCTCCCTCATAACTGATTCCCCAGATATAATCCATGATCGTATCTCTGGACATGACCATTCCTTTGTTGATCAGCAGAAACTGTAACAGTTCATATTCTTTGTATGTCAGCTCGATCAACTGTCCATCAATACGGACCTCTCTTTTTTCATTGTTTAAAACAAGTCCGTCCAATGATAAGGTCTTGACCTCTGCAGGCTCAGTCCGGCGAAGCAGCGCCTTTACTCTTGTAATAAGCTCCATAACGGAAAACGGTTTTTTGATATAATCATCCGCTCCGTCTTCCAGTCCCCGGATCAGGTCAAGCTCGGTTGTCTTGGCCGTGACCATCATCACAGGCACACGCTTGACATCGGGATCTTTACGGATCTTTCGTACAATATCATATCCGCTTTCATCCGGAAGCATAACATCCAATAAGACCATGTCGGGCGAAACATCCTCCAGCTTTTTATAAAAACTTTTGGCATCCGGAAATCCGATGACCTTGTGTCCTGCATTCATCAATGCAAATTCCTCGATTTCCCTGATACTCTCGTCATCTTCGACTACATAAATCAACGCCATATCATCCACCTCTTTACTTACGCTTTTATTTTATCATCATCTTTCTTAAAGCGATACCTTTTTATTGCCGTATGATACTCATCCCAAAATTCTTCCTGTTCATCCCGGGACATATCCTTTATATACTCGTGCGTGTTGAATTCATCCTCGCGGACTGTGATCATGCAGGCCGCGATATTGGAACAATGATCGGATACACGCTCTAAACAGTTTAAGATATCCTCAAGTATAAATCCCATCTCAATGGTACATTTGCCCTTCTGCAGTCTCTTGATATGATGCTCCTTGATTCTCTTTGTAAGACTGTCAACCGCACGTTCCAGAGGTTCTACATGCAGAGCCTGTTTTAAATCCTGATCACAGAAGCTCTCGGTTGTCATATTGCAGACATCACGGATGGCTTCACTCAACACCTCTATTTCATCCTTTGCATTTTTAGAAAAGGCCAGTCCTTTTTCATGAATTTCATCAGCAGACTTTACAATACTGCGCGCATGATCCGAAATTCTTTCAAAATCACTGATACTGTGCAAAATAATTGACAATGTCTGACTGTCGGCCTTTGAAATATTTTTTCCGGACAGCTTTACCAGATAGGTACCGAGCGCATCCTCATAGCGGTCAACCGTATCTTCCAGATATTTTACCCGGTCGATTTTTTCCTCATCATAGACAAGCAGGGTCTCAAGCGCGATCTGCATTGACTCGTTGGTAATCTGTGCCATATGACGCGCCTTTCCGCGGCAGAGCTCCATGGCAAAAGCAGGTCTTTCCAGAAAACGCTCGTCCAGATTGATTTCTTCCATCCCATTGTCGTCTCCCGCTTTTTTCTCCGTCTTTTTATCACGGATCGTAAGCTCAGACAGACGGACAAGCTGGTTGGAAAACGGAAACAGTACGATGGTTGCACCGATATTGAAAAGTGAATGGATCAGTGCAATGCCTGCAACATCCGCTGCTTTATCCAGGAATGTAAACGGGACAAATATATTGATCGTATAAAAAACAACCATAAACAGGCAGGTTCCGATCAGATTAAAATATAAATGGATCATGGCCGCACGCTTTGCATTTCTGTTGGCTCCGACTGCTGAGATAATACTGGTAATGCAGGTTCCTATATTCTGTCCCATAATGATCGGCAGTGCCACACTGTACGGTACGGCACCGGAAAGACAAAGTGCCTGTAAAATACCAACAGAGGCGGATGAGCTCTGGATGATGGCAGTCAGAATCGCACCGATCGCCATACCGATAAACGGATTGGAGAAGGCTGTCATCATACCGGTAAATGTAGCATTATCAGCAAGACCCGATACCGAACCGCTCATGGTTTCCATACCAAACATCAAAATTGCAAATCCCAGTAAAATATTACCGGCATCCTTCTTTTTGGATTCATCCTTGCTTGTCATGGTCATGATAATACCGACTGCTGCCAGTATCGGCGAAAATGAGGACGGCTTAAGCATTTGTAAAATCAGGCCGGTTCCACTGATACCGGATAAGGATAAGATCCATGATGTGATCGTCGTACCGATGTTGGCACCCATGATAACACCAACCGCTCTGGATAAGCTCATCATACCGGAATTGACAAATCCGACAACCATAACGGTCGTTGCTGAGGATGACTGTATAACAGCCGTTACGGCGGCACCGAGTAAAACTGCCATAATCCTTTTGGAAGTCAGTTTTTCCAAAATCGTTTCCAGTTTTCCTCCGGCCATCTTTGACAGGCTGTTTCCCATCACATTCATTCCATACAGAAACAGCGAAAGACCACCCAGCATTGTTAAAAAATTAAAGATTGTCATAGCTTTTTCCCTTTATATTCCTTTTTATTTTTTGACAAATTCTTTTGTTACTTTTTAAATGATAACTATAGAAAGTAAAATGCAGGGTGTGTTTATGTAAAATATGTGTAAAATTTTGCAAGCTGATGTTTTAAAGATCAAAAAATTCCACAAATCCTTCTGTCCGGCAGAAGCTTGTGGAATTTTCAATTCTTTATAACACTTTATTTCCGTTTACAAGTAAGCGGAAGCTTACTCCAAGGATTTCGGAAGCCTTCTGGCACATCATCATACGGCCCAGGAAAATATTGAGATAATCGTACATGGTGCAGATCTTTTCATCTATTTCCAGTGACAGCGTAATGACCTTTTTATCCGGATTGACATTAAGTTCAGACTGTGTGACCGCATAATTGACACGGTCATGCACATCAAAACAGGCCTTGGGCTTTTTTCGTACGCGGTCTCTCCTGACATCAGTTTTATCAGCAATAATAAGTGCAGCAGAAACATCATCCACTGCGCCGCCTGTCGATTCGTCATGGTGGCTGATCGCGGATACAACCGTCAGACGGTCTTCCAAAGAAAGATCCGTTTCCTTTAAGATATCATTTGCTAACAGAGAGCCGTATTCTGCATGATGGGTCCGGTTAATGGCATTTCCGATGTCATGCATATAGCCGGCAATTTTAGCAAGCTCAGTCCGGTTCTTTTTATAACCAAGCTTTTTTAGGATCTCTGCGGCACGCTCTGCCACCAGCTTTGCATGCTCCACGGAATGATCCGTATATCCTAAGATCCCGAGATTGTCATTGCCCTTCTTTATCAGACTATGTATTTCTTCATTGTCATTCAGTTCGCTGTATTTCATTCTTCCTCCGTTGTTTTCAGGGAATAAATGACCCATTCCGCAATATTGGTGGCATGGTCCCCGATACGTTCAAAATACTTGGCAACCATTAGCATATCCAATGCCTCCTCACCATCTCCGCGGTCCTTCTGGATCAGATCGATGATATCTGTTTTGACATCATCAAACAGTCCATCCACGACATCATCACGAGCGATGACCTCTTTCGCTTTTTCACGGTCCTTTTGTACATATGCTTCAATACTCTGATTGAGCATGATAACGGTTTCTGCTGCCATCTTCTGGATATGGTCAAATTTTTTAACCGGGCTCTTTCCATCCATTAAAATTGTCATTTCCGAAATATCTGCCGCATGGTCTCCGATACGCTCCATATCTGTGACCATTTTCATAGCTGCCGTGATCGTTCTCAGGTCTCTTGCAACCGGTTGCTGCTGGATCAGAAGTGTAAAACAGATATTTTCAATCTTCTTTTGCTCATGATCCACATCCGAATCACTCTCCATGATTTTTTTTGCCAACTCCTCATTTTGTGTTGTCAAAGCCTCAATAGCCTGGGAAATGGACCGGACGATCATTCTTCCCATCTCGATCATTTCATCATTTAATTCACGCAGCTGTTCATCAAATTTACTTCTCATACCTCAAATCCTCCATCAAACATCAACCAAATCTGCCTGTGATATATTCTTCTGTCCGTTTATCCTGCGGATAAGAGAAAATCGTCTTTGTTTTTCCGTACTCAACCATCTCTCCCACAAGGAAAAATGCTGTATAATCCGAAACACGGACTGCCTGCTGCATATTATGCGTGACAACAACAACCGTATATTTCTTTTTCAGCTGCTCCATCAGCTCCTCGATCTTTGCGGTTGAGATCGGATCCAGCGCAGATGTAGGCTCATCCATCAGAATAACTTCCGGTTCTACAGCCAGCGCTCTTGCAATACAGATACGCTGCTGCTGTCCGCCGGAAAGACCCAGCGCCGATTTTTTCAAACGATCCTTGACCTCGTCCCAGATGGCGGCACCACGCAGACTGTTTTCCACAATCTCATCAAGCTCATGATGATTTTTGATACCATGTACACGCGGTCCGTAGGCTATGTTGTCATAAATACTCATCGGAAACGGATTGGGCTGCTGGAATACCATGCCGACACGTTTACGAAGCAGTGTGGTATCCATGCTTTTATCATAAATATCCATTCCATCAAGCTCTACGGTTCCCTTAATGGAAACATTGTCGATGAGATCGTTCATCCTGTTAAGCGTTTTTAAAAAGGTCGATTTACCGCAACCGGAAGGACCGATAAAAGCAGTAATCGCATTTTCCATAATATCCATATTTACGTCTTTAAGTGCATGGTTTTCTCCATAATATAAGTTCAGATCCCGTACACATATTTTTATTTTATCCATCTATATCAGTCCTTTCTGTTTACATCAAAACGTGCGGTCAAAAGCTTGGTGCCCAGATTGATCAAAAGTACAATGATCAAAAGTACAACAGCGATACCGAACGCAGTGGAAAAATCACCTTCACTGGTTGCTGACAAGTACATCTGTATGGTCAGAGTACCACCTGACTGCAGGGGCTTTTGCAAAAGACCGGAAAGTCCCTTTGGTAAAAGCTTGGCACTTCCTGCCGTAAAAAGCAAAGCTGCCGACTCACCGACAATTCGTCCGATTGCCAGAATAACACCGGTAATGATGCCGGGCATGGCAGAGGGTATCAGAATCGTACGGATCATATGCCATTTACCGGAACCCAGGCCTATAGCTCCGTTGCGGTAGCTGTCCGGCACTGTCTTTAATGCCTCCTGGGTATTTCTGGTGATCAACGGTAAGACCATCAGGATCAGGGTCAGCGATCCGGTTAGCAGTGAGTAACCAAGTCCCAGCTTTTCTCCAAAAAACATCATACCAAACAGACCAAACAAAATAGACGGAATGCCGGATAAGGTTTCGGTTGCATATTCGATCAGGGTAACCAGTTTTCCCGGCTTGGCATATTCATTTAAGTAAATAGCTGATCCAATGCCGATCGGCGCCGCAATGATCATGGTTATGAGAATAATGATCAGGGTATTTACAATATTGCCCGCAATACCGACCGTACCCTTCAGCACACTTGTAACCGATGTTAAAAATGACCAGTTGACGGTGCGGATACCCTTCACGAATACATAACAGATAATTCCGACCAACAGGCATACGGAAAAGGCGGAGCAAAGATAAATCAGAAGCTTTGCAATAAAATCTTTAATCTGTCTGCTTTTTGTCATGCTTCTCCCACTCCCTTCCTGCGCGCTTTCAAAAGAATGAAATTAACGATCATAATAAAGATATATAATACGAGACCAACGGAAAATAAAACCTGTCTGTGCAAGCCTTGTGCATATCCCATTTCACTAACGATCTGCGTTGTGAGGGTCCGCACAGAATTAAACGGCAGCGGGATATTGACAGCGCCCCCGGCAACCATATTGATCGCCATGGCCTCACCAAGCGCCCTTCCGATACCCAAAACCACACCTGTCAGAATACCTGACTTGGCAGCAGGAATAACAACCTTAAAAATAGTCTGCATTTTGGTTGCTCCCAATCCAAGTGATGCCGAGCGCAAAATCTGCGGAACAGCCTGCAAGGATGAGGTGCTGATACTGATCACAGTCGGAAGGATCATAATAGCCAGCACTATGATGGCAGACAACATATTGGCACCGCCTGTAAACTGATGTGCCGGATTGTCTTTATATAGAGCTTTTTCCATCTGATACATCAACGGATTCAGTACCATCATACCGATCAGTCCATAGATAACCGAAGGAATGGCTGCCAGAAGCTCAACTGCTCCACGGACAATTCCTCCAATTCTCTTTTCTGCCATCTCCGATAAGAACACGGCTGTAAGCAGGCCGATCGGTACACCGACCAGTACAGCTGCAGCTGTTCCGACAATAGATGAAAGAATAATATACAAAATTCCATAAGATGGATTTTCAGCCGTAGGTGCCCATTTCGTCCCAAACAATAAGTCGAGAACTCCGACCCTGTGAAAAGTCGGAGTTCCTTTTATAAACATGTAGATCGTTATGGAACACACGGCAAATATTGCAAGTACAGCACAGAGTGTAAAGATACACTTAGCTGTTATTTCAATGATTGCCTTTTTTTTCATAGATTACTCCTATTCCGGAATGATAAGTCCAACCTGTTTGATAACATTTTTACCATCTTCTGATGCAATGTAATCAAACCATGTTTTTACCAGATCGTTCTGTTCTGAAATTTCGCCCTTGGTAGCCATTACAAAAGGTCTTGAAAGCAGATAGTTGCCGGCAAGGATCTGTTCCTCTGTAGGCTCTGTTCCATCAATGGATACAGCGGTTACGGTATCATCAACAACATCCAGTGATACATAACCGATTGCTCCGGGTGTAGAAGCTACTTTTGCAAGTACGGCACCTGTTGAGTCAAGCTCCTGAGCATATGCACAGCTGTCTGCGATGTCCAACAGTTCTTCAAATGCATCTCTTGTACCGGATCCTGCCTCACGGCCGATAACAACGATTGCTTCATCCTTTCCGCCAAGCTCACTCCAGTTTTTGACCTCACCCTTGTAAATTTTTGCAAGATCTTCAGCTGAGACATTTGTTACTCCGTTATCCTTGTCTTCAATAACTGCAATACCATCGATTGCAACAATATTTTCAACAGAACCTGCTGCCTTTTCTTCGTCTTTTAAGCTTCTGGAAGCATCACCGATGTCAACACTTCCGCTTGCCAGTGATTCCAGACCGGCACCGGATCCTGTATATTCTACGGTTACTGTAATTCCGGGGTACTTTTCCATAAAGCTCTCTGACATTGCCTCACAAAGCTTTTCCATAGATGTGGAACCTGCCAGGGAAATGGTTCCGCTTAAATCAGCTGCTGTATCTTCTTCTGCCGTTGTATCTGTTGCGGAAGCATCTGCTGCCTCTGTCTGTGTAGTGTCAGCTGTCGTATCAGTAGCTGTACCGTTACTTCCGCATCCGGTTAATGCAGCTGTCATTAAAGCTGCAGTACAAATTGCTGCGATTAATTTTTTCTTCATAATAGATTTCCTCTTTTCCTTTTCTGTTTTGATATTGGTTTCCATTTCTTCTCTCGGTTTCGTTTCCTGTCCTGATCCTGATTTCAATTTGGATTGCAATCCTGATCCGGTTTTTTGTTTCAACTCGTTTTCCGGAAACTTAACTTTAGCGCTTCGGTTTACTTTTTTATCATATTGCAGCCTTGTAAAATCCACTACCGTACACAAGTAAAGGTCTTGTAAAAAATGCATAAAAAAAGCTGTGCAAATGAACATTCATTTTCGCAGCTTTTGTTTTATATCTGTGACTTTATCTACTTATACTTATAAGCTTTCTTCTTTACAGCAGCCGATTTTTCTCTGTGGTTTCTATGATGATTTGACAAATCCTTATTGATTGTCATAAGCCACAACCGTATCGCCTTCCATGATCTCCGTCTTTCCGTCCGGGATCAGGTTCTGCTCCTTTCGTATAATAAGGGCAATCAGCATATCTGACGGCAGATTCAGCTCTTCTATCCGTTTCCCGCACCAGGAATGCTTTTTATCGATCTCAATTTCCTGCAATTTCTCCTGATCTTTTGGCTCATAAGCCGGAACACTCAAAATCAGGGTATCCTCCGCAAGAATTGTCGTATCTCCCTTCGGGATCATGGTCTCCTTTCCACGCTTCAACATAAGAGCCAGAGAACCGGTCGGCATGCTGACATCCTTGATCTTACGATTTTCCCAGTTATGTCCCTTTGGAATATACATTCGCATAAGCGTAATAGCCGATTCTTCACAATAGTCGTTGAATGTTTTCCGTACATCAATGCTGTCATCCGTCATTTCGAGCCTTTTAGCTGCCCATGGCAGTAACGTACCCTGAATGGCAACCGAAAACAGGGAAACCATAAACACAATATGGTACAGATCATAGGATACATTTACATTGTTGGCAATCACCATGATCGAAAACACAATGGATGCCGCTCCGCGAAGCCCCGCAAAGGAAACCAGCGCACACTGCCTGATACTGCATCTGAACGGCAATAAGATCAAAAACACGGCAACCGGTCTTGCAACAAAGGTCAAAAAGATCATAATAGCCAGAGCCGGCCACAAAACCTGCGAAAAACGATGGGGAAACGCAAGCAGGCCGAGCAGAAAGAAGATAAATATCTGTGCAAGCCCGGTCAGACCGTCAAAAAACGATACCATGACAACCTTATTGCGGATCTTGCTGTTTCCGACCAAAATGCCCATCAGATACACACTTAAAAAAGCATTGCCCCCAATAATCTGTGTGACTCCAAAGCAGCAAAGCACTGCACCGATCATAAAAATGGTATCAAGTCCGTCGGCTACCAGCTTTGTATTTTTTAATATGTATATCACCATCAGTGCAATGACCAGACCTATCGCTACACCAAAAGCAATCTGTTTTGTCATCATGATTCCAATGTTGACATTGGCAGCTGCCATCTGCGTTCCCGCGTCCATCTGATCAGCCTGAAGCATGGTAATTCCGACCAGCGTCATCATATAAGAAACAGGATCATTACTTCCGCTTTCCATTTCCAGCAGTGGCGCCGTTCCATCCTTCAGATTCAGCTTTTTCCTTCTTAAAATTGCAAACACGCTGGCCGCATCCGTAGAAGATAACACAGCGCCGACCAAAAAACTTTCCTGCCATGTATAGCCCAACACCACAACACACAGAACGGCTGTGATGATGGCTGTCAAAAATACGCCAACCGTCGATAAAAGCACTGCTTTGTGGGCAATCGGTTTTGCCGTCTTCCATTTTGTATTAAATCCACCGTAAAACATAATAAAACAGAGGGATATTGTACAAAATTTTTCTGCCAGGTCATAATTTTCAAATGGAATTTTAAAAAAACCATCACTGCCAAACATCATTCCTATCATCATAAAAAGAAGCAGCGCCGGCATACCGAATTTACCCGAAAATTTTTCTGCCATTATACATAAAATAATTACCGTTGCCACTAAAATGATAGCAATTTCCATTCTGTACATTCTCCCTTGTTTTTCTTTTATTACATCATATCCACGAATTGCTCCGTTGCAAAGCAACTCCCGCAATTCTCAAACATGAGAAATCCGCTGATTTACTGCGTAAATCGCTACTTTCTCATGTTTGGCGGGTCCCAAGTTCAAAAGTCTTATCGTGCAAGCACGAACGACTCTTTGACCTTTTTCCCCTGATATCAATTATTATACCATAAGTAAATATGCAAAATAAATCCCATATGCCGCCAGCATGACAATTCCGTGCCATCTGACCAGCTTCTTTCTTCTCATCACACACAGAAGCAAGAGCAGTCCGGCGCCAAAGGCGATCAATGTATCGATCAGGAAGTTCGTTTCAAAAACAACCGGTGTGATCAACGCTGTCGTACCGACGACGAATAAAATATTAAAAATATTGCTTCCCACAATATTTCCGATCGCAATATCCGCTTTCCCCTTGATCGCAGCGGAAACCGATGTAAATAACTCCGGTAAGGAAGTTCCCAGTGCCACAATGGTCAAGCCGATAAAACGGTCACTTAAACCGATAAACTTTGCGATGTCCGTTGCTGCATCAACTGCAATATCGGATCCCCAGATGATCAGTCCAAGACCGACTACAACAGCTATCAGCATTTTCCATACCGGCATATTTGCCAGGGCATTCCCATCATCTTCATTGTTTTCAGGGTGCTTTTTTGCCATGATAAACAGATAACCCAGATAAAAAATAAACGCTGCCCAAAGGACAATTCCCTCTACAAAGCTGATTTCATGACCGGTATACCCCATCCATAAAAACAAAAGTGTGATGAGCATCATATAGGGAATTTCATACCGGATTGTAGATTTGGCCACAGCTACCGACACGATTGCAGATGTAATGCCCAGAATGATCAGAATATTTAAGACATTACTTCCCACAATATTTCCAATCGTAATTCCGGCATTTCCCTTCAGTCCGGCAGTAATACTGACCGCGGCTTCCGGAGCACTGGTTCCCATTGCCACAATGGTCAGGCCGATGATCAGCTGCGGAACTCCAAAACGATCCGCAATAGCAGCCGCTCCATCAACAAACCAGTCAGCACCCTTTACCAGCATGCCAAAGCCAATACAGAGTAGTAAACATGATAACAACATTTCCATTTTCTTTCCCTCCTGTTTTGCGCAGAAGCCGAAAAAAAGCGAGCTTCTGCTGTAATTTAAAATCACAACAAAAGTCTCGCTGCTTAGTTACGAACCGGATTGCCCTTTTGCAATCGTACTGACGGCTTCGTAAACATCCTGATAATCCTCCCCCTGCGGTCACAAAAACAGCTTTACACTCTGTTTTTGTTTTCTGCACAAGTCACGATACAGGCTGTCAACTACTCCCTTTCATTCTTACCATATCCATGAATTTTATCTGTCATCCGACTTTGATCGGTCTTCCATCATTCTTCACTTCTATGGCTATAACTGAGTATATGAGAATCTTTTTCTCTTTTCCACTACTTTTTTCAATTCTTAACAGAATCTTAACCATCCCTGTTACAATTGTTATTTCCCGCTTGTCAATCAATCTTCGTTATCCGATAAACATCCTCTGCCATCAATCAGCCTCAACCATCCGGTAACCAACCCCGGCTTCAGTAAAGATATACTGGGGTGTTGCCGGATTTTTCTCGATCTTACGGCGGATATTGGCCATATTAACACGCAAAATCTGATTGTCATGGTTGACATTCGGTCCCCATATTTCCTTCATGATATAATCATATGTCATAACTCTTCCCGCATACTTTCCAAGAAGAGCAACGATCTTAAATTCATTTTGTGTCAGAGAGGCATCTTGTCCATCGATAAAAACACGGTGCTTATCATAATCGATCACAAAACCGCCGGATTTGAAGGTTCCGCTCTGCCCAAGTCCGGGTGTTGTCGCAACGGTCCTCGTATGCCGGATCGCGGTACGGATCCTGGCAAGCAGCTCAGAGGTTCCGAACGGCTTGGTAATATAATCATCCGCGCCCATGTCAAGTGCTGCGACCTTATCCTTTTCATGACTTCTTGCCGATACAACGACTACCGGCACACTTGACCATTCCCGGACACTCTTTAAAATCTTCATGCCATCCATATCCGGCAGTCCCAGATCCAGAATGACAAGATCCGGACACTGGGATGTGATCAGACTATATGCCTCAATCCCGGTATTGGCCATAATGACATCATAACTGTTGGCCTCAAGAACAGCCCGTAGAAAGTTACGGATACTTTTATCATCTTCTATAACCAGTATTCTGTCTTTGATTTCCATATTATTGTACTTCCTCCTCCATTGGCAGATAAAATGTCATACAGGCACCGCCTTCTTTTTTATTTCCGGCATGCATATTACCATTGTGTGCCTTGATAATGCTCATGCAGACAGACAGTCCAATTCCCATATTCCGTCCGCCATCCAACTCCTCTTCGTTGTTTTTATGTAAACCGCCCTCAAAAATTTCCGGAAGGACATCATCCGATATTCCCTCTCCGTCATCTTCAACCGTAAATAAAACCTTCTGCTGCTGTCTTTCAATGGTAATTTCAATATTCTGAGTCGTTTTTCCATGAATCACGGAATTTTCCATCAGATTGACCAGTACCTGCTCGATCAAAATGGCATCCATCGGCACCATCAGCACTTCATCCGGAATATGTACCGAAATCTCAACATCCGGAAAACGCTTGCCAAACTTCTGAACCGCGCTTCCGACAATTTCTTCTACAACCTCCAGCTCTGTTGTGATATGTGCACCATCCTGATTGATCCTTGTAATGGACAGTATATTTTCCACAATCCGGATCAGCCACTGGGCCTCATCCTTGATATCCTTGATAAGCTCCATTTTTTTATCATCAGACAACACTTTATAATTTTCCAGCACAGCTGATGCCGAACCTATGATGGAAGTAAGCGGGGTCCGGATATCATGGGAAACGGCACGTAACAGATTGCCCCGCATCTTTTCTTTTTCAATTTCAAGCCTAATCTGCTCCTGCTGCTTGATCTGTGTGGTCAGTGCACTGACACTGACGGCCACGGCAAGCATTGCTAAAAATGTCAGGGGATAACCGGTGATTGTAAAATCCAGCTTGAAATACGGTCTTGTAAAAACAAGATTAACACCAAAAACAGCCAGAACCGAAGCCACGATTCCATACATATATCCATTTGTAAAACGCGATACAAATAAAACCGCCAGCACAAAAATAAGCGGTACATGACTATCCGTCGGAACAATATTCTGCAGCATAAAACAGACCGCCGATGCTACAAAAAGTATTGCTGCCGTGATCAGCCAGTTTTTACCTATTTCTCTCCATGACTGCTTTTGTCTTTTCATAGTACCTTCTCCCATTCGCCGCTTTCCAATCATGCAAGCATGTTGGCTCACTTGTGCTCATTATACCATGACATAAACGTTTCACGTTCTTCGTTGCTTCGCAACTGTCATGGTCCCATTCGCCGTTCGCCAATCATGCAAGCATGTTGGCTCACTTGTGCTCATTATAATACAAAAAGCCCCGGAATAAAACCGGAGCTCTTTAATTCATTGCATAAAGTACTCATCAATCATATAAAGAATAACCGTATTTGACTTTTCTGCCGATCTTCCAGACCAGTAATACCGGTAAACTAAAAAGCAGGACAACAGATGATAATCCACCGACTATTGCCATGATAATAAACAGAATAATTGTTACAACGCCTGACACGATAATTGCCTCCATTCCTTTGTCGTTTCTTTATCACTTCACGCATCATAACATAACCTGTATGGTGTTTTCTATGGCATTTACCCCATCTTAACTTGGCATTAACTTTGTGTATTTATTTCTTAACACAGTCTTAACGTAGCCTTAACAAAAGGCAAAATGAGCGATCCGATCGCACATCTATGATCCTGTCAGCATCGTCTGTATCATATAAAGATACTGATCCACGATACGCATTCCGATCCCGGCATAGGCAGAAACAAAAATACCAATGCTTAAACATGGGCCAAATGCAAAATGCTCCTTCCGTCCTTTTTTACCACTGATCAGCAAAAATGCACCATAGATGCCGCCGATTATCAGACTGATAAAAAAAGCCGCCAGATTTCCTTTCCAGCCAAGCAAAATCCCGCTGGCAGCCATCATTTTGATATCACCGCCGCCAAAGCCACCCGGCACCAGAAGTACGATCAGAAACATCGGAACACTGATACAGAAAAATCCGATCACCCGCTCAGCAACGGATATTCCGGGCATAGTCAGGATTGAGACCAGTCCAAGCGCACCCAAAATGATATTGAGCACAGGCGGGATCGTCTGCGTATATGCATCGATCACTGTAATCATAACAAGAACTGCACTTACCAAAAATAAAGTAAGTGCAGCCATGCTCATTCCATAATAACCGGTAATGACAAGTGCAAGAATGCCGCCGGCCAGGGAAACCATCCGATTTTCTGCCGGCGTCATCTTTTTTAACACATTTACATCTTCCTGTTTTTCTGTTTCTTTGAATATCAGGCGTCTGCTCAATCTGCCCAGATAGAAAAAAATCACACCACCTGAAAGAAAGATGAACAGACCGGCCAGAGCTTTACTGAATGTAAGCGGCATATCTTATCTCCTGCATCAATTCCTTATTCCCCGATCTACGTTATTTGAAATATGTCATAAGCTCCTCAAGATTGGAAGATACTTTTTTGATCATTTGTGTATCTTCGGAGATTTTTTCAATGGACTCCGCAATATTGGTCACACTGGCAGTTACTTCTTCATTGCTGGCAGCATTTTCTTCACTGATCGCACTCAGTTCGGTAACACTGCTTATAATAGTCTGCTTAAGTTCTTCCAGATTGGCAGCCTTTTCAGCGATCGTTTCGGTAATTGCAATGTTGGCCTCGATGATCCTGCTCAGGATATCAAAACCTGCTTTTGCTCCTCCTATATCTTCCTGCTCCTTTTCCACCAGTTTTTTCATTTTTTCTGTCAAATTCACAGATTTATTTGATTTTTCAAGAATATTGTCGGCGATATTTTTAATGGTATCCGTTCCGTCACTGCTCTGATCGGCAAGCTGCTTTATTTCAGAAGCCACAACCGCAAAGCCCTTACCTGCCTGTCCGGCTCTTGCTGCTTCGATAGAAGCATTTAAAGATAACAGATTGGTCTGTGCCGTAATATCAGAGATCAGCTCAACTGCCTCATTGATAGACGCAATTGCCTGATTTGTATCTCTGACCTGCTCAATAATTTCAGAAATAATATCCGATGAGGTCTGTGAGCTCTCAAGTACAAGTTCCATGGATTCTGCGGCATTATAATTGGCCCGGTTCATTTTATCCGAGTTGTCATTTAATGACGTTGTCTCAGAATCAATGATCGAAATATTATCACCCATCTCGATTATCTTGATATTTACGGACTGAACATTCTCTGCCAGCGTAACAGCTGTTGCGGACAGTTCATCGACCGCCTGCTTGATCTGATTGGTTCCTGCGCTGCTCGTTTCAGCCAGCTTGTTTAATGATTCCATACTGCTGTCCAGTTGATGCGTATGCTCGTTGACATCTGCAACAATCCCGCTTAACTTATCCTTCAGCATGGAAGATGCCTCGATCAGGGTTATTACTTCACTGATAACAGAACTGCAAGACAGATTCCCGGACAGGTCTCCGGAAGCCACATGACCAATATATTCGGATGTGTCTAATAAAGGCTTTCGGATTTTGTATGCAAGATATACCAGAATACATATGATAACGACAAGTAATATTCCGGAAATCAGAAACAGATTCAACAGCATGCCGGATATGGCATCCTGTACGATAGCCTCCTTTTCACCGGAAAAAGCCATTCCAAGGATCTTACCATCATCAGAGCGTACCGGCATATAATACACATAGTATTTTTCTCCCTGAATATCCACTCCGTCAGCCTTGTAATCATTTCCTTCTTTTACTGTTTCCCAGATTGTCGGATCGGCCTTTGTTCCCTCTATTCTGTTACCGTCCTTGTCAATAATGGATGTAATAAATCTTTCATCTTCAAGGAATAAGGTCTGTTCAATATTTTCCCCCCGCAGCGAATCAATAAACTGATAGCTTATATCATCCTTTTCCAGAATATTTTCCCTGATATCCCATGTAAAATACTGCTCTACCGAGGTTGAACAGGCTTTCAGGCGAAGATAGGTACTGTCAATCAGTTCACTCCTCATTTTACCGGCGGCAAACACCGTCAAAATGACAACGGCCATTGCCAGAGGAATGCAGCCGATCATTAAAATCACCTGTAGATAACCAAATTTCTTTTTCTTCATTTTTAAAATTCTCCCTTATAAGTTTTACACAAGCTTTTATTGTGGTCACATCTGCCTGTATTTTCATTTATACATCTGTAATCGCAACAAACGCATAAAATATTATACCATTTTTATTGATAAAAATAAACCGGAATCACCCTCTTTTTCCTTCTCTTTTCCTTGCTCATTTCCTGTCAGTAGTCCTATTAGAAGATGCAAAAAACATTATATATAAGAGTTTCCCGGGTGCTCATTTTGTGTTACTATATTTACAGGATATCAAGGGCAGAATACCTTTTGTCCCTAATATCTTTTGTAAAAGGAATGTCATTGGAATAGAAAGGGGAATTGTTATGTTAAAAAACAAAGTAGCTATCGTTACCGGAGGATCACGCGGAATCGGATATGCAGTTGTCAGAAAATTTCTTGAAAACGGAGCAAAGGTAATCCTGCTCAGCTCCAGACAGGAGACAGCGGATCATGCCGTAGCTTCGTTAAAATCCGAAAATCCGGACTGGGATGTGGCAGGTGCTTATCCGGATCTCATGGATGAAAAACAGGTAAAGGATTTTGTAAATACGATTGTTCACAAGTATGGCCGGATCGATATCCTCGTAAATAACGCCGGCATATCAGACAGCACACCTCTGGATAATTATACACTGGATACATTCCGCAAGGTTTTTGACCTCAATGTGAATGCTGTCATGAATATGATCATTCCCGTATCCGGGATCATGAAGGCTCAAAAAAGCGGTGTCATTCTTTCAACAAGCTCCATGGTCAGTATTTGCGGACAGCCGAGCGGCGTAGCCTATCCTGCAAGCAAGACCGCACTCAACGGGCTTACCTGGTCTCTTGCCAGAGAACTTGCACCCTTTGGGATTCGTGTCAATGCGGTAGCTCCCGGCATTACCCGGACCGATATGGTATCCGCACTGCCCGATTCGATCATAAAGCCTCTCATTCAAAGTATTCCTCTCCGCAGAATCGGAGAACCGGAAGATGTCGCAAATGCGTTTTTATTTCTGGCAAGTGACATGGCAGCGTATATCACCGGTGAGATACTGTCTGTTGACGGAGCAATGAGATGTTAAAAAGCTTCATAAAATATCAAATATCTATTTCTTCCTGTCAGGATACTTAATGAGATCATAGATGATTCCATACTCACCCAGATCTCTGATTCCCGCCAGTTCCATTCCTAAATGCATGTATTTATCGCATTTTGACCTGGCATCTGTATCCAGAACAACCGGCAGATTGTATTTGTTTCCTTCCTCAAAAGCAAGGTTCATCAGCTTTCGCATATTGCCCTGCCCCTGATATTCTTCCCGGACACATACAAGACCGACAAAGATACACGGTCTTTTTTCCTTGGCCATCCGGTCGCTTAAAGACGGACCACCCTTGGACATTCCATTTAAAAGCCGGATAAGCTCTTTGAGATTCATGGACCGGAAAAAGCCTTTGACTAACTGCATGGCTGCTCCAAATCCCAGCTTATCCTGTGGAAGCTTGTACGCGATAAAACCCTCCTTTTTTTCTCCGGTCGTATACAAGAAACCGCCCTTTAATGCCATCCTGACATAGCCTTCAATATAAACAGCTGCGGCTTCTTTGCTCCGGTATGCAGAGACCAGACCGGTTTCATCGCCATAATCATAATATCCGAATGCATGTCCGATCTCTTTGATGATCTGCTCATCGAGTTGTTGTACTTTCATTTGTTTGATTTTCCTTGTTATGTATGGTTAGTTGTTTCTAACCTTGATGATAGCATACTTTTTGGGAAAAAGAAATAGAGCAAGTGAAAATGGTTTTAAATATAGCATTCATTAAATGCAGGCCGCATATATTCTATCTGACCACGTGAAAGACCATTCTCTTTTGCAAGTCTCTCCCAATTATCCCTCACAACTTTCTGTATTTCGCTCACTATCTTTTCCGCAACTTCCCTTTGTATACCAAAACGACTGGCCGTATTCACAGCTAATTCCATTGATATATGATTATCTTCGTCATCTACAAGAAGTGACAGTTCATCGCCATAAGGAACCGGATTTACATCATACAAAGGTGACAGCTCCCAACCGTTTTTACCAAATATAAAGGCATGATTTCTAAGATGATCATCCGTATTGGTAACAGCCATATTAAATACAATTCTTTTCCATAATTCCAACAAATCTGCCTTGGGATTTGAGCTATATGCCTTAATAAACGAAACAATATCAAGGTAACTCGTCCCGTCTTCTGCCGAAGCACCATCTGTTTTCCCCAATAATGTCATTGCCGAAGCAAAATGAATCCTTCTTTTTTCATCCCTGTCAAAACGCCTGACAAGAAATGTACTTCCATATTTTGAAAACTTTTCCAGCTTTGATTCCGGAACATTAAGACCACACAATCCGGCCAGATCGTGAACGACTTTTTCCCAAGCTCCGGTATCGCTTTCATCATTTTTGGAAGGAAACTTTGCTATCCAAAGTCTTCCTTGCGTATCTATTACTGTAGCCTTTGGTCGAGCTCCCCCCAATGATGAACCGGGCTTTATTAATTGGTTAATCCACTGATCCGTGATTCCGGTTTCATCGTTTTCATAATTTCTGGCTGCTTCCTCCAACGTCCTAAGATATGCCCATGGTGGGACTCCATTTTCCTTATCATCAGAAAGAAATGGTCCATCGACATCAAGCTTAAAACGGATTCCTCCCATTCTGGTCTCATCATATACCCCTAGAAGATAATCGCTGTCATATAATTTTCTTGGTTTTCTTCCCTCTTTTCCTGCAATAATCCGTTCTCTTTTATTCATAAGCACACGTCCCCACCTGTCAGGGGAAGCATCCGCAAATATTCCAAAAATATTTTTCCCGGTTGGAAACTGCCGTCCTGTGAATGGTTGCAGTTGTGGATCAAGACTAACCTTCATTTTGTTCCTGACAAGCCAGTCGGCATCATATTCAAAAGAATATGTCTCTCCACCTTTGATAACACCTACATACAATCTTCCAATCAAGCACGGAACATCTTCGGAAAAATCATCATATACATATATGATTTTTTCATCCATTGCCATTAATTTTTCCTCCTTGTTGCACGTTTTCTTGTCATAAGATTAAGATCCTGCATCTGTCTGCCCATTTCATCGTCCTTTGCCACAAGAAGCATATCCTTGTCCATACCACCCAGTGCATGCAAAACAGCAGCATAAATTCCAATAGCAACAGCTGGGCTCCCTGACTCAACCTTCCATAACGATGCTCTGCTGATGCCCGCACGCTCAGCTACCAATTCTGCTGACAAATCCCTTCTTAATCTGGCCAATTTGATTTGCTCTCCCATTGTTTTTAATATGTCCTCTGTTGCTGGTAATATATTATAAGCTGCTTTTTTCATTTATATACGCTCCTTTAATGTTTATTATTATATACATTATATTTATTTGTGTCAACAATAGTAAACATTACATTAATTTTACACACTTTTAAATAATCATTTTCAAAATGGCACAAGAAAGGCGTCTCGATTTTACTTCGAAACGCCATTAAGAATTTATCTCTCAATCTGCAAAAAGTTTCTGCTTCCGTTCAATCATCTCATCAATCTTTTCCATATAAAGCTTGACATCTTTCACATTGTCGCACCGCTCGATCCTGCCGTTTCCATACACTCTCTTTGTCACGGTTCCGGCTCCGCAGGCTACGATGGTCTGCACCTCCTCCATGATCAGGATATTGTACACTCCATACTTACCGGGCTTGGCATATCCGACATTTTCAAAATTGCCGGACATATTTTTCTGGCGGTACAGATAATAAGGGTTCATGCCCATAGCCTTTGCACCGGCAGCTGCGATCTCCATGGTTTTATCTGTGTTGTTGAGACAGTCAACGCCATTTTCCTCGATCCAGGCACGCAGCTTGGAAGCGCGCTTGATGGCAAGCGAGTGTACGGTGAGCGAATCCGGATCCAGCTTCTTTATTTCCTCAATGGTATTGGCCACATCCGTTTCGTCCTCTCCGGGAAGTCCTAAGATGATATCCATATTGATATTGGCAAAGCCGATCCTTCTTGCAAGTGCATAGGCATCTTTGACCTGCTCCACGCTATGCTGTCTTCCGATCAGCTTTAAGGTCTCATCCTTCATAGTCTGCGGGTTGACGGAAATACGGTCAATCCTGTGATCATGCAGTACCTGCAGCTTTTCCTCTGTGATACTGTCCGCTCTTCCTGCCTCAACTGTAAATTCCAATAGATGCGACAGATCAAAATGCTCCTCCACAAAACCGATGAGTTCATCCAGCTGCCTAGCAGAAAGTGTTGTCGGCGTGCCTCCGCCAATATAAACCGTATCCAGTGTCTTGTCCTTAAAAGCTTCTTTTACATATAAAAGTTCTTTTTTCAGGCATTCCATATAGTGTCCGACTTCTTTTTCAAATGCGCAGATGGGGTTGGAGGTAAACGAGCAGTACAGACATCTGGTCGGGCAAAACGGTATCCCAATGTACAGACTGTAACCCTCTTTGGTATGAAGAGGTGAAAGCAGCTCCCTTTCCCGGTGCGCAATATCCAGTGCCAGCTCTGTTTTTTCGTCAGATACAAAATGATTGTCCTTCATAAAAGCACGGATATCATCATCTGTCTTTCCCTCATCCAGCATCGTCATGGCAATCTTGGTCGGACGTATTCCGGTCAGATTTCCCCACGGCAATACCTTCTGATGAATGTCACAAAGACTCAGATATAAAAACTGTTTGAATTTATTTTTATCTTCTTTTTCAAGTAAGCCATTGCTAACTTTAAAATCGTACGGTGCAACGGCTGTATAGCAATGTGTCAGCCCGTTTTTTTCATCTTCGTATACAAGCTGCGCCGGCTGTGATGTCAGGGACAGATAAAAAGTCACCGGCTGTGCATTGAGGATATGCTCCACCAGCCCTCCTTCACCTTTTTCGGTATCCGGTGAAAGCACCTTTACATTTTCTTCCGGATAAAATGCCTTGATCAATGAATGTATATCATATTCCAAATGTGGAACATCTACTTTTACTACCAACATACTGTACTCTCCTGCTGCCTGTCGGCTGCTTTTTTTCTAATCTAAATTTTACGGTTGGTCATAACCGCTATAATTATAAAACTGCTTTTCATTCCAAAAACACCATGCTTATAAAACCAATTTCATCCCAGAACAACTTTGGGTTCAGCTCCACTGTCCTATCCGAAATTTACACGCAGTAATTATTCTCCTTCTCATATCCGATCGTCGTCATACCGCCATGTCCGGGATACACCTTTGTATCATCGGGAAGCACAAACAGCTTTTCACGCACACTCCGGACGATCTCTGACATGGATCCCCCCGGAAAATCAGTCCGTCCGACCGATTCCTCAAACAGGGTATCCCCGGAAAGCAGAATACCGTCTTCTTTAAAATAAAAACAACATCCGCCCCTGGTATGTCCCGGTGTCGCAATGACCTCAAATGTCATTCCGGCTTCATGTATAATATCCCCATCCCTGAAAAATCCATCAGCCTCTACGGTAAACGATGCTCCGAAATCACTTGATAAATTATATGACGGATTTTCCAGCACTTCCTTTTCCACATCCAGAGCATATACCCTGGCACCGGAAAGTCTGCGCAGTTCATTACAGCCTCCGATATGGTCAAAATGCCCGTGTGTCAGATAAATGGCTGCCACCTTAAGTCCTGCCTCCGTCAGCTTATTATAAATATAATCGCCTCTGTCACCGGGATCAAAAAATATGACATCCTTACTGCCCTCCTCATAAACAAAATAACAGTTGGTCGCACAGGCGCTTAAAATAAATTTTCCAATCTTTAACATGTTTTTTCTTCCTTCTTTAATTTCTATAATCTATCTTTATACAATTCTTTTTTATACAATTCTTCTCTATACAATCTATCTCATTACAATCATTTATGCACAATTATTCTCTGTACAAATTCTTATCTATACGATCTTTCTTTATACAACCATTTTTTACACAGCCAATTTTCCCACCACATACAACAAACGGGGTGTTGCTATCACCCCGTCGTTCTTTCAATATCCATTACACTTTCAACATTTCTAAGCTTTTCAATCGTATGATTCAGTTCCTCACGGCTGCCAATGTAAAAGGATGCCGCCATAGTCGCAATTCCCTGCTTGCTCGTCTTGGTATTCATACTCATGATATCAATATTTTTTTCGGTAAGCGCTCTGGAAATATCTGCTAAAAGTCCATTCCTGTTGTGCGCATAGATCACGATCTCAGCCAGGTATTTGCTGCTTTCTTCGCTTCCCGCCTGCCATTCGGCATCGATCAGACGACCACGCTCAATCTCCGGAAGATTGATAATATTGACACAGTCTGTCCTGTGGATCGATACACCTCGTCCTCTGGTAACAAAACCGATGATCTCATCTCCGGGTACCGGCGAACAGCACTTGGAAAAACGGACCGCCACATCATCTACACCTCTTACGACAATGCCGCTCTGAGCCTTGCCCTTTGGAAGCATCATCTGATAAGCATCGCGTTTGGTCTCAATTTCCTTTAAGACCTCTGCATCCGTTATTTCCACCGGATGATCCTTATCATACAGTTCTTTCATCTTGTTGGCAATCTGACCTTCTTTGAGTGCTCCGTGACCAATTGCAGCCAATACGGATTCCCAATCTTTAAAACCGTATTTGCGCATCACAGCTTCCATATAATCGGGTCTTAACAGATTGACCGGATCCAGACTTCTGGATTTGCAGTATGATAAGAGCAGTTCCTTGCCTTTTACAATATTTTCATCTTTAAATTCATTTTTAAACCACTGGTTGATCTTATTTTTGGCCTGAGTGGATTTGACCAGCGAAAGCCAGTCGCGGCTGGGTCCCGGGGAATTGTTGCTTGTCACGACCTCGACCTTGTCACCGTTTTGCAGCACATAATCAAAATTGACAATATTGCCGTTGACCCTGGCTCCTACCATCTTATTGCCGACAGCGGAATGAATGCTGTAAGCAAAATCAATTGGTGTAGAACCGGCCGGCAGGTTTTTGACATCTCCATTGGGAGTAAAGCAATATACATTGTCAGCGAACAGATCCAGATCGCTCTTTAAAAGCGTCATAAACTCTTTGTTGTCATCCGTATCTCTCTGCCATTCCAAAATCTGGCGCAGCCATGAAAGCTTTTCTTCCTCGCCTGAGGATATCTTTTTGCCATCGGAGGCCTCTTTGTATTTCCAGTGTGCTGCGATACCGTATTCAGCAGTACGGTGCATATCGTAGGTACGAATCTGAATTTCAAAGGGCTGTCCGGCCGAGCCGATCAACGTCGTATGCAGCGACTGATACATATTGGCCTTTGGCATTGCAATATAATCCTTGAATCGTCCGGGAATGGGCTTGTAAATCTCATGAATGACACCAAGAGCCGCATAACAGTCCTTGACGGTATCCACAATAATACGGACCGCAAACAGATCATAAATCTGATCCAACGATTTATGCTGGTTTTTCATTTTTTTGTAAATACTGAAAAAGTGTTTGACACGACCGTCAATTTTGGCCTTGATACCGGCATTGGCGATGTGTTCACTGACTTCATCTACTATATTTTGTACATATTTTTCACGTTCACTACGACGAATGGCAATCTTGTCAACCAGATCATAATATACTTCCGGTTCCAGATACTTGAGCGAAAGATCATCCAGCTCGACCTTGACCTTGGATATACCAAGCCTCTGTGCGATCGGTGAATAAATATCCAGCGTCTCACGCGCTTTTTCCTGCTGTTTTTCGGGAGTCATGTGATCAAGAGTACGCATATTGTGCAGTCTGTCGGCAAGCTTGATCAGGATAACACGGATATCCTTTGCCATGGCTAAAAACATCTTTCTCAGATTTTCGGCCTGTAATTCCAGCTTGTCGCCATCATACTGCAGGCGGCTTAACTTTGTCACACCATCTACCAACAGGGCAACATCATCGCCAAACTGCTCTCTGATCTCTTCTGTCGTAAAAATCGTATCCTCAACGACATCATGTAAAAGACCGGCAGCAATCGTTTCCTTGTCCATTTCAAGATCCGCAAGGATAATCGCCACACAAAGAGGATGGATAATATAAGGCTCGCCGGATTTGCGCACCTGATTCCTATGGGCATCATCTGCAAGGCGGTATGCTTTTTCGATCAGACTGATATCATCACTGGGATGATATTTGCGCACACGCACGATCAGATCCTTGTAAAGCTCCTCCGGACTGGTATACTCCTCAATGGATTCAATACGTCCGTCATCCAGTACAAGCTCTGTTTTCCTTGCCTTTTTTTCATTGTTTAAAATGTGATCCTGCAGAATACTTTCAGCCATAGTCTTCACTTCCTCGGTCAGTCTTACATTCGTTGTAAAAATAATTATAATGGTATTTTACATATTCGTCAATTTACGACGTGCGGCTATTGCGGCTTATATCCATCATTTTCAAATGCTTCTTTGACATGGAAAGCAATTGCCACAGTTTTGGGACCTGCATTGGCTGCAACTGCGGCTCCGATCGGATAATAGCCTTCCGGTTCATATCCTGTAATATCTTTCATCAGTTCTACGGTTGCTTTTACAGCCGACGGCTCATTGCCATAAATAATGCTGTATGGTGTACCGGGCTCCATATCGGCTATGGTAAGCTCTACCATTCGCGGAATGATTTTGACCTCTCCGCGTACCTTGGCTCCGGTTGTCAGCTGATTGTGATAGATTTTCATGATCGGCTTTAAATTCAGCCTGTCTCCCACAAATGCGGCTGCCGAAGGGATACGACCGCTTTTACCGGCATATTTTAATGTATACATTCCAAAATAGACCTTCCGCCTGGGAAGCTCGTAGGTCAGATAATCGAGGATCTCCTGAAGTGTTTTTCCGTTTTTCAACATTCGCGCTGCTTCTACAACCGGCTGTCCGTACTGTGCCGAATATCCCATGCCGTCATAATTGTAAAAACGGATCTTACCCTGATATTCCGGATATTCCTCAAAAAACAGATCCTTTGCCATCAAGGAATTGGCAAACGTAGAGCTTCCCTGCGAATTGATCAGCACTAAGATCACATCCGTATATCCTGCCTTTGCCTGCTCTAAATAAAATTCCTGAAATTCATAAGGTGTGATCTGCGAAGTCTTTGGGATCTCATCATGCTCCGTCATCAGCTCATAAAAGCCTTCCGGTGTAAAATCCTTGCGGCTTATATAAGATTTATCACCTATTACAACCGTAAACGGCAATATACGGATTCCAAGTTCCTTTTCCACATCCTCCGGTATATCGCTTGCCGAGTCTGTAACAATCAAAATTTTCTGCATCTGCTGCCTCCTGCTTTTTTATAAAGTCCGTCTGCATTTTCTACTCTTTTTTGCTTATAGAGTTCGGTTGCATTGTTTTTTCTTAAGTCTCATATTGCGTCTTCTCTTCTGTCTGAAGTACTTGATAAAGGACATTACCATACCTGCGATCATCACCCAGAAAATCAGCAATAATGTACCAAGCGGTGTTCCGTCACCGGTCTTGGGTATCTTTGTATTGTGATTTTTAACAGTAGTTGTTGTAATTGTCGTTGTATTTGTTGTTGTTAATATAGCCGACAAAGCATCTACCATAACAAGAACTCCATCCTCCACCATCAAATATCCACCATTTTCATTTTTCACATACAGCTTTCCGTCCTTATCAATACCAAAGCTTATATCCCTGGCAAGCCCATAGCCCTGCGGAGCTTCTTTTTCAGAAAGTGTATAATATGCCATTCCATCCGTCTTAGGTGCTGCAAAAATTTCCTTGGGAAGTGTCAAAATTTCTTCTGTCGTTGTATAGCTGTAAATAACATTTCCAAAAGCGTCCTTTACTTCCATCTTAGCACCGGCTAACGTCTTGCCATTACTGTCGGTCTTGTTGCTCTTTATGGTCAGAGGCGCATCCAGCATCACAAGCCTCATATTATCAACAACCGTTCCGTCTGCCACAAGCTTTCCGTCTGCATTGATCGTAAAGGTAATATCCCTGGCATATAAATAACCGTTTGGTGCCTTTTCTTCGCTGAGCACATAGGTCACTCCCTCATGAAGTACACCATCTGCAATCACATAGGGCTTGGGACCTGTTGTAATACTGATTGCTTCAAAGCCCGGATCGTCCTTTGCAGAAATCTTTAATACTGCATCGGAAATCATCTGACCGGCCGTATCCATCTTGGCAACAGTCAACAATGGCTCATCATACATCTTAAGCAGTCCATCTGTTATCTGTGTATAACTTTTTACGCCACCGCTTTCTGTTACGGTATAAAGCTTTCCTTCCCTATCAAGTGCAAAAGGAATATCTGCCGCAGTCCGGTATCCGCTCGGAGCCTTCTTTTCATGAAGCGTATACTCCTTGTATCCGCTATCGGGCACTGTAAAGCGATAAGTATCGATCGCATATGCCTCTGCTGTACTTGTCCATGAAGCAAGCTCCGTTCCTGTTTCATCCACAATGGAAAGCTCGGCACCGACAACCGCCTCATTGGTGTTTTTGTTAAGCTTACTTACAGAAAGGCTGATCTTTTGATCTTTTAAATAAATCGTACGGTTATGAACCGCTTCGGAATTGACGATAACCTCGTGGGTTGCGGCATCAATCGTAAAATCAACCGGCTCTGTATAGCTGTAGCCATCCGGAGCGCCTGTTTCTGTCAGTGTATAGGTATTACCAAATTTAAACTTGCTTAAATCAAATGATTTTAATGTTGTATCACTGGTCCATGTGATCGGCACAAAGGTCGCATCGTCTCCGGATGTAATGGAAAGGTTAGCACCTGCTACCGGTTCATTGGTCTGTGCATCTACTTTTCCGACACAGATTCCGGCTTCCTTATCTTCCATTTCGATCACATTGCCTGCAATCAGACTTCCGTCTGCCTTCTGCATCAGACCGTTTCCGTTAATACGGAAGATGATGTCCTCTGCCTTCATATAGCCTTCCGGTACACCTGTCTCCTGTAAAATATACCACTGGATATCGGTATCATCTGCCCTTAAAAGAGTGGAGTCAAACTGATATTCAAAAGTGGTTGTTGTAAATTCCTTGAGGGTATTTCCAACCGTATGACTTGTCGGATCATATTCACTCAGTGCAAGTGTTGCTCCCGCCAGCAAGGATCCAAATGAATCCACCTTGCGGATTTTGACTGCAAAGCTTTTATTCCTTACAAGCAGAGTATCCTTGTCACCATTTAAGTTGGTGCTGTTTCCGGATTTAAGCTCAAGCTTGCCATCTGTCTTTATGACAAATCTGACACCGGCTGCCAACATATATCCGCCCGGAGCCTTAGTCTCTTTGAGAATATATTCCGTTGTACCATCTTTTTTAAAGTTTATACCATCAATATTAACAGCATGCATGGTGCCGTCTGTATCCCATTCCTCTAACACGGTTGTGCCGTCAGATGCTGTAATAGCCATATGTGCGCCGGCTAAATCCAGATTCGTCGCATCATCCAGCTTACGGATATAAAATCTGTTATTGGTCTTTTTCGGATCCACCATGGTAATTCCGGCAATTTCCACGTGTGAAACGGTATCATCACAGATTTTTCCGTCACTGCTTACGCAGAAGGTAAAAGGCGGTGCCGTCTCATAACCTGCCGGTGTGATGATTTCTTTTACCGTATAGGTATTATAACCGGATTTCGGTGCCTTGAGCACGCCGACCGCGGTTGTATACGGACTTGACCCTGTTACAAAACGAAGCACCTCTGTATTGCTTTCATCATAAACTGCAAGTGTCGCATTGATAACAGCTACAGCCGGACTGCTGTCATCGACCTTGGTAATGGTCGTATAAACCGGCTGATCCCGCATGATCACGGTCTGTCCGTTCTTTTCGGCAGCTGTTGTGATACTGCCGTCTGTATTGATCGTAAATTCAATATCTGCTGCATAGGCGTAGCCCGCCGGTGCCTCCTTCTCTCTTAAGACATAGGTCATGCCGGCCTTTAACAGATTGTTGGGTATGGTCACAACGCTTCCACCTGTTGTAAATCTCTGTATCAGAGCTCCTGTGGTTCCGGATGCTTTTTCATATATTTCCAACGTTGCTCCGGAAAGCTCTGTAGCACTGGTGCCAGCCTTTTTGCTGACCTTTAATTCAATCGGATCGTCCTTGATCGTCTTTTGTACCGGTGTATCATTCAATATACTGACATTAACATCTGTAGCGTTTACCGTAAAGCCGGTCGGCGCTACGATTTCACGGATATAATAGTATCCAACCGGAAGATTGGAAAAGGAAGCCTTGCCGTTTGCATCGGTCGTGGCAATCTTTTTCGGTGTAAATGAATTTTTAGCCGAATCCAAAAGCTCAAACTGTGCACCCTCCAACAATGCATTGGTAGTGGAAGAACGCTTTGTGATCTCGATAGAGCCTTTTATTTCTTCATTGGTAACGGTTGCATTTGTCTCACTATCCTGATACCATGCAATCTCAGCATTTGTTTTAGCTGTGATTCCGTTATCCAGATAGCATCCGCCGGCATGATTTTTAATTTCTTCATAAGTTCCCAGCGGATATTCCTTGGTGGATACCTTGTAGCCTGCAGGAGCGGAAATTTCCTTTATGGTAAAGGTATGGGTTGGTGTAACATTTGTACTGATTCCGTCATCCGATAGATTGATACGTGAAAATACAACCAGACCGTTTATATCACTGACAGCCTGTGCGATCGGCGTTGTCTCATCATTTCTGAAAATTCCGAATACCGCATTGGCAACCGGCTTGGTCGTATCAGACTGACTGACTTTTTTCAGTTTGATACTGATGATCGGGTTATTAACCTTCTGATTGGTAAGTTCCAGATTCTGGAGATTACCGGCTGCATCTACATATTTTGTCACTACTGTATCACTATCAACAACCACTTTGTATTCGGTAGTATCCAGAATATAATCGGTCGGTGCCGTCACTTCTTTTACATAGTAGGTACCGTATTTCAATCCGGTAAAGGTAATCTCTCCGGATGTATCGGTCGTCATGGTTGCAACGGCAATTTTATTGGAATCATACAGGGTAAAGACAGCTCCCTTTAAAGCAGCTCCGCCCTCTCCCTTTTTGGAAAGCTTTATTGAACCATTTTGTTTCTGGTCCACAACCGTCTTTTCCACAATACCAGTTGAACCATCACTTCCTGCTGCAGCAGCTGTATTATACATAGTCTCAATCTCTGTTGCAGTGATCGTTGTATCAGCAGCTTTGCTATATCCATCAGGAGCACTGATCTCGCGAAGTGTATAATCACCATAAGCAACATCCTCAAAAAACAGCTCACCGGAAGCGTTTGTCACACCTGTGGCAACCACGCTTCCAACGGAATTGATCAGACTGAATCTGGCTCCTGCAAGCGAGGCTCCGGTTGTCGAACCAACCTTCTTAGAAATCTTGATCCTGCATTTGATTGCTTTATTGACAATCGTAATTCTTTCATTCCCAAGCTTATCCAGTGTGACATCTGTATCGGCAGACGAAATATAGTAGCCGGTTTTTCCGGTTAATTCTTTTACCACATACTTTCCAAAAGGAATATCGGTAAATGATGCAATACCTTCACTATTGGTGGTCACGGTATAATTAGTACCGGCCTTTTGATAGGGGGTTCCATCTTCCTGATACAGTCCAAAAACCACCCCTGCCAGTTTTGCAGGTGTCGTTCCATCATCAGTCTTGGTAATAACGATGTTAGCCACTGCTTTTTTATTGGTCAGTGTCACGGTTTCTGTCCGATTGCTCTTTTCTGTTCCGGTTCCGATCGTCACATCATGGATCGTCGAATCCAGTACATATCCTACCGGAGCTTTCACTTCACGGTAATAGTACTTTTTACCAAGCTTAAGTCCTGTAAATACAGCCTTACCGGTTGCCGCGTCTGTTACGGCCGTTGCAATTCTGTTGGTGCAGATCGAATCATCATACAATTCATATTCCGCTCCACTTAAATACAGTGTGGCATCTGTCGAATCTACCTTGGTAAGCTCCAGGATGCCTGTTGCTTCTGTATTGCTGATTTCAAATAAATCAGAAGAAGCGGTTGCACCATTATAATAAGCCTTTACAACGCCGGCTCCATTGTCCTTTAATTCCACTTTGATAACGGCAGAACCAAGCAGATAACCTTCAGGAGCGTCAATCTCCTTGATATAATAAGTTCCTTTTTCTCTGTTTTTAAAGCTGATCGTACCATCTGCACCACTTGTCTGTGTTTCAAGAGGTGTTCCGGCACAAGTAGAATCTGTACCAGGGTATAATCCAAACTCAGCACCTGCTAACAGCAGGGTTTTATCTGCATTTTTCTTTACCAGATTGATATCTCCGGTCGTTGCCGTCTTTTCAGAAACATTTTCGACAGATATCTGATAGTACTTTATGCGTTCACCCTCGCTTGTCATCTCCTCTGCAGTAAATGCAGGGATCGTTGTATCTCCCACAGGGGGCAGATAACCGGAAGGAGCCTTGGTCTCTTTGAGCTTTAGTTCATATCCGATCAACGTATCAATATTTTCAAAGGTAGCCAGTCCATCTGCTCCCGAAACAGCACTTCCTACAAGTACCCCCTTTAAATACAATTCAAATTCGGCTCCTGCAAGAGGTGCCTTTGTAGCAGAATCAACCTTTTTGATCCGGAGCTCACGATTGATAATCGTACCTGCAGATGAAGAACTGAAAGACACATTTTTAATCTCATTGGATGTCTTTTCAAAGGTTTCCCCACTTCCTTCAAAGTTGGCTTTATTGGTAATTGTCACACCGGAGAGCTCTGCTGCCGTACGTGTAAACTGTGTCTTAAATACAAACTGATAATAATTTTTACCTATATTTTTCGGCAAAATTACGGTCATTTTATTGTTAACAATCACAACCGTATAATCAGAGGATGAAACCTCGGTCTTGTATCGCGGATCAGAAGAATTATAAGTATCATCGATCAGATACAGAGTTCCTTCAATGTATTTGAGATAATCCGCAAGCTGGTCTGTAATCGCCGGATTCGAAATGGCACTCATGTCATAATGTCCCTTGTTGATATCCACAGTCCAGGTAACATAGTCATTGGATTGTGTATAAGCACCGCTCTTTCCAATGACACCACCCGGCTTGCCGGTTACAGATGCCGTTTCTGTATCAGAAACATCCACATCTGTTTCGGCATGGAATGTCGCATTCATGGTTGCCTTGTTTTCATAGGTGAGCCCGTCATTTATCTTTGTAACATCCGAAATCTTTGTGGAATATACAATACTGAAACCAATTCCGTTAAACAGCTCATCCTCTCCTGTCTTTCCGGAATCAAAGGTATAGGAAAGTTTCTCTTTGTTCACACCGGAATCGTTGACAGTATCCTGAGTAGGACTCAAATCAAATCTCTGCCACTGATATGCACCTTCCCATGCGTAAAACTGCATGGAATTTGCTACGTATTCCATACCTTCCGGTATCAGATCCTCAAAGGACAATTTCGTAAGCGAAATTGACTGCTTATTAAAATTAATCGTCCATGTATAACGGCCTGTATTTTCATCGAAGCTTCCCTGCTTATTCATCAGCTTGGGCTTGGTTACTTGCTGCCAGGTTTCACTTTTTGCTTTTATCTCCGGATATTCTGCACTCTTGAAGGAACAGAAATTTTCAAATCGCCTACCTCCCGCTTCTGCCATGGGCCGGAAAGATTCTTTTAATTTCGTCACGACCGTAATCTCGCGTCTGCTGTTCTGTTCTCCAAGATTGAAAGTCAACTCTGTACATGGTTGCCCGGCAACTCCATCTATTGTATCGGTACAGGTTCCCTTTGTAAATGTCGGAACTGACCCATCATCCAGTGTTGCACTGACAAATTCCATCCGTTCAGATGAAAACCAGTCCTTCACCACAACATTCGTACAGCTTTTGCCATCTTCATTGATGACCAGTTTCCATGTAAATGTATTGGTAACGGAATTGTAACCACTGAATTCCTTACGGATAACCTTGATTCCAGGTACAGTTGCTGTCTTGGATAAATCATACTTATTAGATGAAGTCGGATCCTTTAAGGTCGCACTATTGGAATAAGACGATTTACCATAATCGGTTACCTTCGTTTTATATGTGATGGTATATGTACGGGTATCTACCTCTCCAAATGCAATCTTTACATGATCGGTCGTAATATCCTGCGTTGCTGTAGCGGGTAATGCCGGATTTACCGTAAAAGACCCCGGCACGATTTCCATACCCGAACCGGCTGTTACCTGATCTTCCAGTACCGCACCGTTTAAATCTAACTGATCCTCGTTCAACTTTACAGTCCATGTAATATAACCGTCTGCATCAATGGTACTTCCGCTCTTTTGCAGCATATTGGGTCTGATCGTCACACGATTGCTTGCTGTCACACCGGTTCCATCCTCCGGATTGAAAGCAACCGTATTGTCATAGGAAATCGTACTTCCGTTTTGAATCGTTCCGGTAAAACCATCATAGCTTGTCAGAAATAAAACACCCACACGGTAGTGTGTCTTTGCACCTGATACATCAATAGATACCTGTGAAGCACCGTCTGCACAATTTGCCCGAAGCGTCTCTCCCTGTCCGGAAATGATATCAACAAACTTCGGATATCCATCCACATTTGCATATTTTAATCCTGTGGGCAGATTATCAACAATCTCACCGCTTACAACTCCGCTGCTGTCAGGCTCAATATTCACGCGCCATTCAATATACTTCTTACCGTCAACGGTCACAACCGTTCCGCTCTTTGACATATCCTGATCTTTTCCATATGCTTTGGGATCTGTCTTGATCTCATAGTCAATGGAGCCGGTAGAAGTCGGAAACTGAATGGTTGACTGTTTATTTTCCTCCTGCAGGTCTGAACTCAGGCCACCACTGAAACGAACATAAAAAGGAATTGTTCCTGCGGAACTTCTGGCATTGTCATTGAATTTAAAGGTCAGGGTGCCATCCTTGGAAATATGGACGGTTCCGATGGAAGTCACACCGTCCGGATCCATCAGATCATGAGTCACTTCTTCATCTACCCGGATATTTCCCGGAACATGATAAATATACTCCTGTCCCGCTACCAGTCCGGTCCCGACAGGAATCGTAAAGTTCAACCGCATATCGATCGTTGCATTGTAAGGAAACTCCGCTTCCGAACTAACAGACAAATCAATGGATGTACTTCCGCCTGTCCCATTGGGCCAGCTTGCTTTTAATTCCGTGGAATCCAGCGTGATACCGGTCCCGGTAAAGATACTGTCATCTGCTGCCTGTATCTTTATTCCATCAAGCATTCCTGATGTAAACACCAGTACAACCGCCATTAATATCGTTAGAATTCTCTTTCCTATTCCCTTTTTCATAGAAGCTTTCCTTTCCCGTATTTCACTTTATTATGGTATCATCACGTTTATATACGTTTATTTTTATTTTTTGTACAGCTTCTTCATCCTGCTCAGGTTATGGTCACTTATCCTCACTCACAGCCAGAACGACCAGACGCTCATCTGCTGTGCCATATTCACAGGTAGAAAGCAGTAAAATACTGGTTTCATAATCCTTTTTTAAAAAATCCGCATCTTTCCACTGTGCATTTTTTAAAAAAGTACGGATATATGTCTTTTTATCTTCATCATATTTTTCCATATCCTTCTGCGACAGATCATCCTGCTGCGGATCATTTTGCTGCAATATGGACTTTGGTATATTTTCATAATGAAAATAATCCTCTGTTGTCAGATCCGCAAGTAAAAGAGCTACCACCTTGTAACGACCTTCCTTCTGCCCGTCCTGATAAATGATCTCTCTGTGCGTGTCCCTGAAATCCGCCTTTTTATATTTTTTCAGTATGCCAAACATACTGCCATCCTTCATATGATGTCCGTGAAGCAGACGTATGTCTCCGTCCGGATCACAGCTTTCATCCAGAAAAACAGCTCCGGCGCTTGCTTTTTCATTCATAAAATTGTGTGTCAGATAATACTGGTTGTCACGATAGACAACCGGATAATCCAGCCCTGTATCCGGTATCTGAATCCATCCGACACAGTCCGGATTAATTTCCTGCAGCCCGGTTATAGCAGGAAGCTCACCATCAGCTGTATCCGGTAATGTTTTGTCCGTATCCGGCAAAGCTTCCTCATCAGGCTGTCCGGCATTAGCATGATATATCTGCGCGATCGCATCGTACTGCCCCTGCTGCTTTTGTGACTGCAAGCCATAACGAAGCAACAATCCGCCGGTAATCACGGCACATACAAGACATATCAGTCCTAAAATCAGATATCCCTTTTCCTTTTTCATTTTCCGTTCACCAAAAAGTCAGTTCTACTATTATATCTGGTATACATAATATCGTATCCAATGCCTTTTTTCAATACAGTTTCGGCTTTTCTCTGCCATCAAAAAAAAGACACGGACTGTATTGATACAGACCATGTCTTTTTTCTTTTATATATTCATATTCATAAAGATGTCTTGTTGTACCGGAAGACGGATTACATCATGCCATCCATACCTGCACCTGCGGGCATTGCCGGAGCGGGCTCTTTGATTGTTGCAACAACCGATTCGGTTGTAAGCAGTGTAGATGCAACACTTGTTGCGTTCTGCAGAGCGCTTCTGGTAACCTTTGCAGGATCCAGAATACCGGCAGCAACCATATCGGTATACTCACCTTTTAATGCATCAAAACCGACGCCAACTTCTGATTCGCGTACTTTGTTGATAATAACGCTTCCTTCCAGTCCCGCATTGGATGCAATGTGGAACAACGGAGCTTCCAGTGCCTTTAAGATGATCTGTGCACCGGTCTTTTCATCACCTTCCAGTGTATCAGCCAGTTTGACAACTGCTTTGGAAGCATGGATGTATGCAGATCCGCCGCCTGCGATGATACCTTCTTCAACAGCTGCTCTTGTAGCTGCCAAAGCATCCTCAAGACGAAGCTTAGCTTCCTTCATTTCTGTTTCTGTTGCAGCACCGACACGGATTACTGCTACGCCGCCTGCCAGCTTGGCAAGTCTTTCCTGTAATTTTTCTCTGTCAAAATCAGAGGTTGTTTCTTCAATCTGCTGTTTGATGTTGGCAATTCTTGCCTGGATGGCATCTTTTTCGCCTTCACCATCTACGATAACGGTATTTTCTTTCTGGACTTTAACGGATTTTGCACGTCCGAGCATTTCCATTGTAGTCTCTTTTAAGTCCATGCCAAGCTCAGAAGAAATAACCTGGCCGCCTGTTAAGATTGCGATATCCTCAAGCATAGCCTTTCTGCGGTCACCATATCCGGGAGCCTTGACTGCTACGACATTGAAGGTACCACGCAGCTTGTTGACGATCAAGGTTGTCAATGCTTCGCCTTCTACATCTTCTGCGATGATCAAAAGCTTGGCACCACTCTGTACGATCTGCTCTAAGATAGGCAGGATCTCCTGAATATTGCTGATCTTTTTATCTGTGATCAGGATATAAGGATTGTCTAATACAGCTTCCATTTTTTCCATATCGGATGCCATATAAGCTGAAATATATCCACGGTCAAACTGCATACCTTCTACTAAATCAAGCTCAGTCTGCATGGTCTTTGACTCTTCGATTGTGATAACCCCGTCTCCGGAAACCTTTTCCATTGCGTCTGCTACCAGATTGCCGACTTCCTCATCTGCTGCGGAAATAGCTGCAACCTTTGCGATATGCTCTTTTCCGTTGACCTTCTGACTCATGCCTTCGATTGCTTCAACAGCGGCTGCTGTTGCTTTTTTCATACCTTTTCTTAAGATGATCGGGTTAGCGCCTGCTGCCAGGTTTTTCATACCGGCATTGATCATAGCCTGTGCCAATACTGTAGCGGTTGTAGTACCGTCACCTGCTACATCGTTGGTCTTGGTTGCAACTTCTTTGACAAGCTGTGCACCCATGTTTTCAAAGGGATCTTCCAGTTCGATCTCTTTTGCAATGGTAACACCATCGTTGGTAATAAGCGGAGCACCAAAGGATTTATCAAGAACAACGTTTCTTCCTTTCGGTCCCAATGTAACTCTTACTGTGTTTGCCAGCTGATTGACGCCGGCCTCTAATGCTGCACGTGCTTCTGCACCGTATTTAATTTCTTTTGCCATTTTAAAAGCCTCCCTGATTTTATGCTTCGATAATTGCTAAAATATCTTTCTGTGAGCAGATGATAACTGCTTCATCGCCGTCTTTGATCTCTGTTCCCGCATATTTGGAATAAATTACCTTGTCGCCGACCTTAACTTCCATTTTGACATCATCAGTCCCGGGTCCTACTGCAACAACTTCAGCCTGCTGCGGTTTTTCTTTCTCGGATCCCGGTAAAACGATACCTGATTTGGTTGTCTCTTCTGCTGCGAGGGGTTTTAATACAACTCTCTCACCAAGTGGTAATAATTTCATGATAAAGCCTCCTTGAATATGTAATATAATATATCAAACTATAAATGATATGATATCCGGATCGCATGCAGCAATCTGATATCAGGGGCAGCCAATGTTTCACCCCAACACCATATTTATATAACCGATAACGTTTTTTTTCAACTAAATTTCTATAACATTATCATTAAATAAATATAAAAAATATCAAGCTCCATCTCAGAACAGGCCAAAATGCCTTAGTGCATCATATACACCGTCATCATAAATATTTCCCGTAATATAGTCGGCACTCTGCTTGGCAACTTCCGTACCATTGCCCATACAGATACCAATTCCGGCTGCCTTAAGCATATCCACATCATTGATGCTGTCCCCAAAAGCAATGGAATCTTTTGGATCAACTCCGGCAATCCGGCACATCCTTTCCATACCGCTTGCCTTGTTGCATCCCTTCGGAACGATCTCGGCCACACGGAAGCTGTGTACCATCACTTCATATTCATCACGAAACAGATCATAGACTGCAGCATTACTGACACCGTTTTTTTCAGCCAGACTTGTTTTGTTAGCTCTGACTCCACCCAAAAACCTTTCGGCATACTGTACGGATATAAATTTGTCCCCCAGTGTGTTTTTTACCATCTGCACATACCAGTCATCAGGATTATCCAAAAATGTCTGCTCATCATAATAAATATATTCGGTTCCTTCCAGAATATACATAGTATCATACTTACGGAAGATCCTGTACATCCCGGCAAGCTGCCTATCAGATAAGCAGTCATCAAACACCGTCCGACCGTCCAGTGCCCCATATGCTCCACAGGCTCCCACAATACCGTCAAATCCGATATCCAGAATGGGAGTCTGCGGAATCATGGCACGGCTTCTGCCGGTACATATAAATGCCTTATGTCCGTTTTTTCTTATTTTTGCAATTGCTTCAATTGTTAATGCCGGAACTCCCTGTTTTTCAACAAACAGTGTCCCGTCAATATCAAAAAATACTGCCTTCATAAAACCTTCCCGGGCTCTTTTCTTTCGTTGTTATATGCCATAAAAAAGAGACCATATCACATATGCCTTAAGGTCTCTTTATTTTATCTTATGCATGATCTGTCCAAAAAACTAAGCCTTCTCCAGACGCTCCCTGTATCCGGGAGCATTTTTAATCTCAAATTTATTATCAAACATCTCATACTCGGCATCAGACAACAGATCCTTTAGCTTCTGTTCGACATTGTATTTTAAAACAAAACCGCATGCCACACTCGGTGCAAGATGCTCATCCTCAAAATCCAGACATCTTTGCTGGACTCTGGCACAGTACTCCTTTGCTTCATCATCCTCAGCCATGGGGATCAGAATATTGAAGAAATCACCGCCGCATCTGCCGATGATATATTCCGGCTTTGCCTCCTCTTTGAGGATATCCGCCACAACCTTTATCAGACGGTCGCTTTCCTCATCGCCAAAATGATCATTGACATACTTCCAGTCATTGATATTGGCGCATACTGCTGCCACCGGAACAACCTGGGAACGATCCACGACATGCAGCTTATTGTCAAAATATGTACTGTTCAGAACACCGGTCAGAGCATCCTCTTTCTGACCGTGTGTTACCCGATACTGTTCCTTTTCAAGACGTTTTTCAAGCTCATCCGCATATAAAGACAATTCTGCGGATTCATACGTCTTTTCCGCCTGCCTGGTCAGCATGATCACAAGATTGTCTATGAACTCTTTTTTAGATTCTGTATCAAGCTCTTCCTCTTTGATATATAAATGTGCTATGGTGCGTCCCTCCACGCGGATCTTTTTACCGGGAGCATGTACCGTATCCGGTTTAAAACCGACAAAATTGCCAAGGCTTACTGACTTTTCCCCGTGGCGGTCTGTCAACAGCAGACTAAGCCCTGTCAGCTTGTTGATGCTGTCCAGATAATCAGATAAGACTCCGATATCAAATATCTGATCCAGTGAATAATTGCGTATATGATCTTTTAATCTTTTTTCTAAAGGTACCAACCCAAATGCCATACCAAAAATCCTTTCTCAGTCCCATACCATGACTGTCATTCATGCTGCCGTATAGGCAGTCCCCCTTGATACCGTATTGCAATATGCTTTTCAATCATCATCTGATCCGGTAGATTCATTATATCCATCCCACGGTCATTTGTCCAGCACCGGTGCATCATCCGGCAATTTGCTTACAACCTGGTTTTTTCCGTGTTCCTTGCCATAATACAGACGGTTATCCGCAATGGAAACAAGCTTATTGAGCGGCAGTCCCGGACTGTACTCCGTCATTCCAAAGGTCATCGTAACGCTCACAGTATCGGCATCGGTTTCTACACGGATCTTTTCTATCGACTGACGGATCTTTTCTGCGATTCCTTTGGTAATGATCTCATTTTCTGGTACAAAGATAAGAATCTCCTCACCGCCCCACCGGCAGATTCTGCAGCCTTCCGTGCAATTTTTCGTGATCATATCCGCAACCTGCACCAATACTTTGTCTCCGACATTGTGTCCATAGGTATCATTGACTCGCTTAAAATCATCAATATCTCCAAGGATGACGGAAAATACAAGCCCGCTTTTTTTGGACTGTTCAACAGCTTCAAGCAAAGAGTGATCCATACTCCTTCGATTGATAAGCCCGGTCAGCGGATCCTTGCTGGATATCGTCTCCAGAAGCCGGTACTGCTCCTCCAAACGGATCTCATTTTGTCTGATCTCTATTGTAAACAGAACAGAAAACAACATAAGACCCAGAAAAGCGATAATCGCATTGGCCAAATAACTGACCGTCAGATTGGTATCAAAATCAAGCTCTGTATAGATTGGCTTAAAATGAACGGACAAAATCCTCGTTACCGCAAACACAAGCATCGTGACCAGAACAAAAAAAAGCGGCTTTTTGATGTTGTGTCCGAATAAGGGCGAGGAATAGGCCAGGTAAAAGGATACCGGTGTGAATGCGATCAGATAGATCATAAATCCCCAGTTCCATCCGGCTAACAGCGTGGCAAAGGCCGCAAAAAAAGTAATCTCCGTGTAGCAGCCGTAATAAAGCCATGCATATTTTTTCTGTTCCGAAAAATAAAGCCCCAGTACAAGATACAGAGCAATCGCCAGAATATTATACAAAAATAAAATCGTATACTCTAAAAAATAAAATCGTGCCGTCAGCAGGAAATGTATAAATGCCAGCGCCATACATATAAACCGATACTTCCCCCGCTCTGAAATCTGCTTTTCACCGGCTAATATAGATTGTATCGTTTGATTTAGTTGTTTTATACTTTTCATATCGCAAAAATAAAATAAGAATCCCTTAATACATAAACAGTAAATTTTATACGGAAACGTCAAAATTAGAACCAAGATATGGTGTCACCGAAAGCTCCATGGAATTGTCTATCATGGCTGCCACCTGTGCACCGGCATCCTGATTGGAATCAAGGGATTTGCGTAACATTTCAACCCCGATACTGTCCATTAATTTGTTTTGCGCCAATGTCATTGATAAAGACGGAATATCCATCATCAATACCTCCTTTTTGCCAGAGATGCAAGTCTCTGTTATCCCCTTTTTGTATAATCTCAAGTAATCGTATATTTCTTTTTGATTTTATCACAAAACAGTATAAAAGCAAAGCTTAGATTTCATGTTTCCGAATGAAATACTTGAAGCTGGTTTTCCTTAGAAATTTATAATAGCATTTGTATAATAGCTGTTTTTCTTGAAAAAAAAGAGATTTATATATATAATTGATACTGTATGTCCATACACGGATACCGGTCACATGTACAGATTTGTCCGGCATCCCACAACAAATTATAGAAAAACAGAGGTGTTACCATGATTCAGGCATGTAATGTTACTTACCGTGTAGGCAAAAAAGCCTTATTTGAAGATGTCAATATCAAATTTACAGAAGGCAACTGTTATGGTCTGATCGGCGCCAACGGTGCCGGCAAATCCACATTTTTAAAAATCCTTTCCGGTGCTTTGGAAACCACCAACGGCGAGATTGTCATCACGCCCGGCCAGCGTCTTTCCGTGCTGGAGCAGGATCATTTCAAATATGACTCTTATCCGGTTATGGATGTGGTTATTATGGGAAATGCCAGATTATATGAAATCATGAAAGAAAAAGAAGCCATCTACGCCAAAGAGGATTTTACCGATGAAGACGGTATCCGCGCCAGTGAGCTTGAAGGCGAATTTGCAGAAATGGACGGCTGGGATGCCGAGACCAACGCATCCATGCTCTTAAACGGTCTGGGGATTGAATCCGATCTCCACTACAGCATGATGAGTGATCTAAACGGCAGCCAGAAGGTCAAAGTACTGCTTGCAAAAGCGCTGTTCGGCAATCCGGACATCCTGCTTCTCGACGAGCCCACCAACCACCTGGATCTGGATGCGATCGCATGGCTTGAGGAATTTCTGATTGACTTTGAAAATACGGTTATCGTTGTTTCCCATGACCGTTATTTCTTAAATAAGGTCTGCACCCACACTGCAGATATCGACTATGGCAAGATCCAGCTGTATGCCGGCAACTATGATTTCTGGTATGAATCCAGCCAGTTACTGGTCAAACAGATGAAGGAAGCCAACAAAAAGAAGGAAGAAAAGATCAAGGAGCTGCAGGAATTTATTTCCCGTTTCTCTGCCAACGCTTCCAAATCCAAACAGGCAACATCCAGAAAACGTGCCCTTGAAAAAATCGAGCTGGATGACATCAAGCCCTCCAGCCGTAAATATCCTTACATTGATTTCAGACCCGACCGCGAGATCGGCAACGAAGTCCTGACCGTGGAAAATCTGACAAAGACCGTCAACGGAGAAAAGGTATTAGACCATATTTCCTTTATTCTCGGTCATGATGATAAGGTCGCTTTTGTCGGCGGCAATGAGTTAGCCAAGACTACTTTATTCAAGATATTGATGGGAGAACTTGAACCCGATGAAGGAAGCTTCAAATGGGGTGTTACAACCTCACAGGCATACTTCCCCAAGGATTCGACCGAAGAGTTTAACAACGATCTGACCATTGCCGACTGGCTGATGGGCTACTCACCCGTTGATGATATCACCTATGTACGCGGTTTCCTCGGACGTATGCTGTTTGCCGGTGAAGACGGTGTCAAAAAGGTCAAGGTCTTATCCGGTGGTGAAAAGGTAAGATGTCTCCTTTCCAAAATGATGATCAGCGGCGCCAATTGCCTGATCTTAGATGAGCCCACCAACCACCTGGATATGGAAAGCATCACCGCTTTAAACAACGGTCTGATCAAGTTCCCCGGTGTTGAGCTGTTTGCCTGCCATGACCACCAGTTTGTACAGACAACAGCCAACCGTATCATGGAGATTCTCCCCAACGGTACACTGGTAGACAAGATCACCACCTACGATGAATACCTTGCAAGTGATGAAATGGCAAGAAAACGTACTGTTTATACAGCCAATGCGGAAGAAGATGAAGCATAATGAAAGCCGTAGACTTACACACTCACTCAACCAAATCCGACGGCAGCATGACTCCCACAGAGCTTGTCAACTATGCAGTAGAAAAAGGGCTGGCTGCCATTGCTCTTTCGGATCATGATACAACAGACGGTATTGACGAAGCCCTGGCTGCCGCCAAAGGAAAGGATATCGAGGTCATCCCTGCGATTGAATTTTCCACCGAATACGACGGCAGAGATATTCACATAGTCGGGCTCTACATCGATTACCACAGTCAGGAATTTGAAAAATACCTGCAGGATTTCCGTGATGCGCGTATCCTGCGCAATCAGAAGATGTGCAAAAAGCTTGCCGAACACGGTATCGATATCACCTATGACGAGCTTCATGCACACTACGCAGGCTCCGTACTGACAAGAGCACACTATGCCGCTTATCTGATGGAGCACGGCTACGTCAAAAGCCGGAGTGAAGCCTTTGACAGATATGTCGGAGATTATGCTCCCTGCTTTGTGCCCCGTGAAAAGGTGACACCGATGCAGGCTGTAGAGCTGATCTTAAAGGCTGGCGGCATCCCGATTTTGGCACACCCCATCCTCTATCATCTGAGCAAGCCAAAGTTGGAAAAGCTCATACAGGATCTAAAAGCTGTCGGTTTAGTCGGCATCGAAGCCATCTACTCCACCTACAGCACTTCCGAAGAAGCCCTGATCAGACAGCTTGCCAAAAAATACGATTTACTGCTGTCCGGCGGTTCCGATTTTCACGGCTGCAACAAGCCCAAGCTGGATCTGGGAACCGGCTACGGAAAGCTCTTTGTCCCGGAAGAAATTCTGACCAACCTCAAAGCATACCGCCGCGAGAATGGCCGTTTTTGTAAAAAAATCATTTTTTCCGATATGGACGGTACGCTGTTAGATGACAAAAAAAATATCTCCGATGAGATTTATCGCGCCATCGTAAGCTTTACCGATCAGGGCGGCACCTTCGTCTTATCAAGTGGCCGGCCCGTAGGAAGCATTTTGGAAACAGCCCACAGACTGGGTCTTGATTTTCCCAATACCTATATTATTTCCTACAACGGTGCCCTGATCTATGATGTTTCCGCCAAAAAACCTCTGTCCGAGATTCGTGTTCCGATGCAACAGGTCAGACAGATCATGGAGCTTGCCAAAGAGCATCATATCCATGTCCACACCTATACCGATGACGCCATCATCTCCCCGGCCGATGACAAGGAGCTTGCGCATTACAAGATTCATGTGCATCTTCCATCCATCATATCCGAAGACGTGACGAAAGCACTGGACAAGGATCCCTACAAGATGCTGATCATTCATCTCAAGGATCATATCAGTCTGCCGGAAGAAAATGATGAGCTCGTCGCTTTCAAGCAGGTCCTTGATGAGCATTTCGGCGATACCATGCACACCTTTTATTCCGATCCGCTTTATCTGGAATGCTGCATGAAGGAAGCTTCCAAAGGAAACGCCATCCGCCGTTTATGTAAATACCTTGATATTGATATCAAAGATTCTGCCGCGATCGGTGATGCAGACAACGATATTTCCATGATCGAGGCAGCCGGTCACGGCATCTGCATGATCAACGGTTCCGACGGAGCCAAAAAAGCCGCCGATCATATTACCGCAAAGGACAATAATCACGACGGTTTCCTGGAGATCTTCCAATATCTTCAATAAATTAAATATCTAAATCGTTTCTTCCATATCTGGCAGCGTCATAGGATGTTGCCAGATTTTTATTTTTCTCATTCTGGTCTAACAGTTCATGCGATGTTTTCCCCTTGGGCACATCATTCCTGTAAATCCGCCGCACTTCTTTGTAAAAAAGATAGCGGATTCTGTTTTTCTTTTGAAAAAAGAGGCGGCGTCTTTTGGGCATGACCGCTATATCCTCTGTCTGCCTCTCCGGTTCATCATAGATTATTTCTCTTTTCTCCACGGTATCCTGTTTTTCTATCCTGCGGTAAAAATAACGGATTCCATTGCGGATAAATACAAATACAACAAACCAGAAAATCAGATTGCCTATAATTTCCCACAATATGAACCACCCAGACCGGGTAATAGCTGAAAAGAGATCCGGATCCTGTCCCGTACCGGTCAATCCTCCGGTGCCAAACAGACCGGCGATCCAGCTAAACACAGTCATAACAGCCTTAATAATCGTCCCGATGATCCGCAGTACGAGAAGTGCTACCGCAGAAAATACCTCATCATAACCGGCATGCACACACAGCAGCAATATGACGGCCATTACCCCCAATATTGTAAACAGACTGTTGGCACTGCTTTTAAAAATGGCTGTCCTCGGCACTCCCTCTATGTCACGGTTGATATCCAGAAACCGGGATATTCCTTTCAGATAAGCACAGATAAACTGTATCAATATCCAGCTGATGGTAAGAAACAGCGCCGTAATCTGAAATGCAAAATGACCGCTATAGGCTCCGTAAATATACATGAGCACAGGTTCCGCAATAAAATACCACCGCATCCTATATGAAAAATGATCGGTTTTCTTCCGGTAACCCACGATATCCATTACAAGAAACCAGCCCAGCATCACGACAGAGCACAAAAAAATAATACTGTCTGCTGCCCCGGCTATCGATAAAAAAAGGCAGTTCAAGGTCAGAAGGATGAGAAACCCGCTGAATATAAGCGGAAGGCTTCGCAAAAACCGGTGCCTGATAATACAGAGCATATACAACCCGCTCAGATAAAGAATACCGTGAAATTTTGTAAACACCATTCCGGTTCCGTCATAGAGCAGTAAAAAAAGCGCGAGCATATAGAGGTAATGTATCAAAAGCACCATTACCGATTCTGCCTTTGTCAAAAAAATACGCAAAGAATAGGAATCTTTCATTTAGCCACCTCAGCGCACCATGGATAGATCATATTCCGGTGTTCCATAAGACCTGTTTTCTGTATCTTTTTCAAGCTTCTGGATGAATAGGGCATAATGGCATAAACTGCCGTTTTCTGCCTCTGATATGCCATAAGAAGTTCCAGAAATTCTGTTGTATAATCGGAAGACAATACCAGATAGCACTTTTTTTTGCCATGGATTTGTACCTGTTCTCTTAACAGCTCTTCCAAATCCGGTCCGCATACCTTTTTATCAGCCCGAGCTAATGCTCTGTCAATCCGGGCAATATGTCCGCGTCCCACTCCATCCGTCACAGTTACAGGTTCCCTGGTAACTATGTCGGTATAATTGGAATAAAGCTCCACCGATATCCCGCTCTCCAAAAGACAGGAGCTTACAGAGGAAGCCAGTGCTATCAATTCCTCTGAAATTTCCTCTTCATCAAAAGGAAGCCGTATCCTCTGATCTAAAAGCAGGCACACCTCCACAGCTGTCGTTGTCTCATACACATTTACCAGCAGATTTCCCGTATGAGCCGTATTTTTCCAGTTGATCCGCCTCATGGAATCTCCGGGATGATATTCCCGGATTCCGCGAAAGGCAAACAGATCCTCTTCCATCCTGCGCCTGGTAACCACGTCTCCCATCATCCGTGCAAAAAAAGGATTGAGAATATGTGTATCCAGCTTCATCGGATAAACATAGATCGCCGTATCGTTTTTTACCCGCACTGCATACTCCTGTGAAAAAAAATAATCCTTCGTCAGCACATCAATTTCATCAATGGAAAAATATCCTCTTTTCATCGCCTTAAATTCATGATATATAACGGTACGCTGCCTCCCCCTTAAGGAAAAAAGATCTTTTTTGTAAAAACGGTCCGTCACCGATGTAATTTTTTCTTTTTCAAAAAGAAAAGACGGGGCAGTCGCAAACTTGACCTCCAGAATTGGCAGCGGCAGTCTTTTGCCGTTGCTGACCGTCTCCCGTATCACACCGGTCTGCCCGGCATTGATCCCTTTTTGCAAAAAAAGGATGTCCACAGACAGTCCTTTTTCCCACAAATGACGAAACAGTTTCATCTCTATATAATAAATTGCAAACGAAGCAAGAAACGCAACCAAAAGCATCATAGGCGTTTCCAGCTTTCTGTCGGCACCTCTGCCGACGATAATATTTCACTTAAAATTTGCGAAACGGTTGTATTGCGGTCTGTCGAATATGATAACAGACGGTGCGAAAAGACGCTTGTACAAAGTGCCTTTACATCATCCGGTGTCACATAATCCCTTCCCATGATCGCCGCATATGCCTGCGTACACTTAAGAAGTGCAAGCGTTCCTCTTGGATTGACACCAAGTACCAGCATTGGATGTTTTCTCGTTGCCTCCACCAGATGCGTAATGTATTCCTTCACACTGTCATGCACAAATACTTCTTTTACCATTTCTTTCATTTTGAAAAGAGCGTTTTTACTACATACCGGCAAAAGATCTTCCAACGGATCGTGGCTGATATAACGGTTTATGATCTGCAGCTCCTCCGCAACGGTCGGATATCCCATCTTGATCTGCATCATAAAACGGTCAAGCTGTGCCTCCGGAAGCGGATATGTACCGGCCGTCTCTACCGGATTTTGCGTCGCGATCAGAAAAAACGGTTCATCCAGCGTATGTGTCTGTCCATCAACCGTCACCTGACGCTCCTCCATACACTCTAACAGACCGGACTGGGTACGCGGTGTTGCCCTGTTGATCTCATCCGCAAGCAGAATATTGGTAAAAACCGGACCTTTGGTAAATTCAAACTGTCCGCTTTTCTGATTGTAAATATCAAGTCCCGTGATATCGGCAGGTAAAAGATCCGGAGTAAACTGGATGCGGTTGAAATCTGCATCCAAAGAAGCTGCCAATGCCTTGGCAAGCTTTGTTTTTCCGGTTCCCGGCATGTCCTCGATCAGGACATGTCCATCCGCTAAAAGAGCCGTCAGCAATAGATTGATGACGTCATCTTTTCCGACAATGACTTTTGCTATATTCTCTTTTATTTTCGATGCATTTTCCGAAATAAATGCAATATCCATGCCCTTCTCCTTTTGACGTTGCCTGATAGTTTTCATAGTTATCAAATATTAACACTCTACAATCAGATATCTTCCGTCGCCGACTTCAAATACTTCGTCCGCCTCTACAATGCCATCCTCATCCATGGCTTCCATATCAACGCCTTCTTCATCAAAGTATTCCCATACTTCTTTTTTGGAGTCAACGACAACAGCCATACATTCCTCTAAAAAATCACGTGCCTCCTCCTGTGTCCGGGCAACCGGCTCCGGGAATAACTGCAACTGGTTGTTTAAAAAGCTTTCTACTACCTTATCATCAAAATCTGGCATTTTTCATTCTCCTTTTTCTGCTTATTCTGTATTTTTATACTGCTTATTTTTATTTGTAATTTTACAGTCAGGCCATTTTCATAAACATTCTCATAAACTTTTTCACAGATCTGCATTAGTTATCCTCTGCTAACTCTTGATACAATGCATCCAGCACCTGCCATACGCCTTTTTCTTTCCAACCGGGGCATATATATCTGGCTTCTTTTTTCAATGCCTCAACTGCATTATCAACAGCATAGCTTTCACCTGCTGCCTGTATCAGCCCAAGGTCATTGTTGTTGTCACCAAATACCATTGTCTCTTCCGGCAGGATACCGAGTGTCTTTTGGATCGTCCTTAAGGCATTTCCCTTATCAACACTGAAATCCATAAAATCGACCCATTCCTCACCGGCCATGGTCGTCTTTACAAGCTCCTTCCACTTCGGAATCAGAATCCCTTCTCCGAGGGAACGGATACTGCCTTTTTTGTATACAGCAAGCTTTACAAATTCCTCATCCTCCGAAAGAATATCATCCGTCAAGGTCACATCATTGCGATAAGAATCCCGGATCAGATGGATAAATTCCTCATCCTTACTTTCAAGATAACATCCGTGCGGTGTGGATGCAACCACATGACAGCCGTCCTTGTAGAGGCTGCGCAGATCCTGCATGATCTCTTCCACATACCTCCGTTCCATCTTTGTGATGGAATAATTCTTCGCCCGGAGTAAAATATGCGCTCCGTTTTCCACAATATAATCAAGCTCTCTGTCAGTACGCGCAAACATCTTGCGCACACTTCCGTACTGTCTTCCGCTTGCGATCACAAAACGGATCCCGGCATCTGTCAGCTTCTTTATGATATCGATCATTTCATCATAAACATCCGGCGAGGAATCCTTGACTAAGGTTCCGTCCACATCCGTTGCGATCAGTTTAATTTTTGTATTCATCTTATTCTATCCCTTCGTGAGGAGTGGACGGTACAAATACCCGCTCCTGCAAAGGATCCTCTTCCAAACTCTTTGTCTTAGCGACCGCCTCTTTGCAGAAATTTTCCTGCGCACCAAACAGCTCCTTGCCTCTTCGGTCGATCCGGTCATAATTACCATCCTTATCCAAAAGCTGCGCTTTCTTGGTATCTCTTAACAGGCAGTCCAGAATATGCTGTACCTTTTCTTTTAAATCCGGCTGTTCCACCGGGAATAAAATCTCAACACGGCGGTTTAAATTACGCGGCATCCAGTCCGCACTTGACATGTAAAATTCCGGATTGCCGCCGTTTTCAAAGCGGAAAATACGGCTGTGCTCCAAAAATGTGCCTACCACAGACCGCACCGTGATATTCTCGGAAACGCCGGGAACGCCTACCTTTAAACAGCAGATGCCCCGGACGATCAGATCGATTTTGACACCAGCTGCACTTGCCTTGTACAAGGCTTCGATAATCTCATGGTCACAGAGTGAATTCATCTTGGCAACAATGCTTGCATGATTGCCGCATTTTGCCTGCTCAACTTCCCGGTTGATCAGATAAAGAAACCGGTTTTTGAGCCACAACGGTGCTAAAGCAAGCTTATTCCATGTACGGGGCTCCGAATATCCGGAAAGCATATTAAATACGGCTGTCGCATCCTCTCCGATATCCTCCCGGCAGGTCAAAAGACCCAGATCGGTATAAAGCTTGGCGGTTGCATCATTGTAGTTACCTGTTCCAAGATGCACATAGCGGCGGATGCCGTCCTCTTCTCTTCTGACAACCAGCGTGATCTTACTGTGTGTCTTTAAGCCCACAAGACCGTAAATAACATGACACCCGGCCTTTTCCAGCTTTTTCGCCCATACAATATTGTTTTCTTCATCAAAACGCGCCTTTAATTCCACCAGCACGGATACCTGCTTGCCGTTTTCGGCAGCATGGGCAAGTGCCGCGATGATCGGTGAATTGCCGCTGACACGGTACAGGGTCTGCTTGATGGCAAGCACCTGCGGATCCTTTGCCGCATTTTTTATGAAATCCACAACAGGCGTAAATGTCTGGTAGGGATGATGCAGCAAAATATCCTGCTTGCGGATCTGTTCAAAAATATCACAGTCTCCCATAAGTTCGGGAACCGGCTGAGGGGTATATTTTTCTTCTTTCAAATTTTCAAAACCATCCACGCCGTAAAGCTTCATCAAAACAGTCAGATCAAGCGGTCCGTTGATATAATAAATCTCTTCCTCGGATACCTTTAATTCCTTGCGGATGATGCGCAGGAGATTTTTGTCCATGCCTTCTTCGACTTCCAGACGGATAGCCTCGCCCCACTGACGCTTTTTGAGCTGTTTTTCAATTTCTTTTAACAAGTCCTCGGCTTCATCCTCCTCGATCGGCAGATCCGCATTTCTCATAACACGGAACGGATGAATGCACAATACATCATAATTTAAAAACAGCTTCTCAATATTTCTTTCTATGATCTCTTCCAGAAAAATAAAGGTCCGCTTTTCCTGATCCTCAATCTCGATCACACGCGGCAGTACGCTCGGCACCTGCACGGTCGCAAATTCGGTCTCGGCATCGGCTTCTCCTTTTTTGCGCACCAAAAGTCCTAAATTGAGTGACTTATTGCGGATCAGCGGAAACGGTCTGGATGAATCTACCGCCATCGGTGTCAACACCGGATACACGGCATTTTCAAAATAAAGATCCACAAACTCTGCCTGCTTTTTGGTCAGATTCTCATGATGGGTGATAATGTTGATCCCGTTTTGCGCTAACTGCGGCAAAAGGCTGCGGTTGTAAGTAGAATACTGCATATTGACCAGAGCATGTGTCTCTTTATTGATCGCATCAAGCTGCTCTAAGGGCGTCATGCCCGCAATGTCCTTTTTGTGATATTTGGCATGCACCATATCCTTTAGGGACGCCACACGCACCATGAAAAATTCGTCCAGATTGGAAGCGGTAATACTCAGAAATTTCAACCTTTCAAACAACGGATTTTCCTTATCACGGGCTTCATATAAAATACGGTAATCAAACTTTAACCAGCTTAATTCCCTGTTTTCATAATATTGGGGATCCTGAAAATTGATCTCGTCTGCCATAATCATTGTCTCCTTATATCTAAACCTGCACCTATACTTTACTATGTATTTTGCTTTTTATAAGTTTTACTTTATTCCGAATTTTATTTTGCTTCGGATTTTACTCTGCTCTTTTAACGTCTTTTCTTTTTAATGACCGGGCGGACGCTGTATACCTCTTCAAAAAACTGGGCACGCCCTGTCAACAGTCCTGTCTCAAGTGTGATATCCTCTGCTGTATCAACCGTGATCACCAGTTCATCATCCTTGAGCCCGGTCTTTACATTCTGAAACTTCTGCTTGTGGCTGCGGTCCAGTCCGTTTGCCACACGCAAGATTGCGGTCAGCTTGGCGATCATCAGATAAGCCTCTCTGCTGAGCGTAGTATGCTCTCCAAGCTGTTCGTAGTATTCAAAATCATCCCGGTTGTATTTGGCAACATAGGCAACCATCTCACGTTCTGTATGGGACAGTCCGATGATCTCCGTCGCCATAATGATACGGAAGCTGCACTCTCCGACATCCGTCTGGGAAATATATTTGCCACAGTCATTTAACTGCGCAGCAATCTGCAATAACAGCCTTTCTCTCTTCCCAAGTCCATGGACCTTTTTCATGGTATCAAAGATAGACAGTGCTAACTGTTCAATACTTTCGTTGCGCTTCCTGCTGCACATATAGCGCCTGCTGATCGTCTGTGTTGATGCAATGATATCCTTTTCAAAATCATGTGAGATTGTGATCAGGTTGTTTTTCTGCGCATATTCATAGGCAATTCCGTCGCAAAGGGTTGTTCCCGGAGCCCAGATATGACTGGCACCGGTAACCTCCATGATCCTCTTGATAAGGACAGCACTGTAAAACATGAGCGACGCATGTTCTTCCGAAATTTCCAGATACAGACTGCAGTCAACCGGATTTTTGTGGCTGACCTCATCCATAAATTTCAGATACTGGTCATAGTCGATTTCTCCCGGTGCGCTGCAGATCTTGTTTTTCTGCAAGACAACGGAAAGATAATCGTCAACCACGATCAGATTCTGGATCTTACATTCTTTTAGATACATCTTTTTAAACAAAGAAAACTGATTGTTTACCATCTCTTCAATCAGCTTTTCAGACTGTCCTCTTTTCGGAGAAAGCGCCTCTAATTTTTCTCTCAGACGCATAACACCCAGTCTCATGTTTTGTGTGGTCACAAGGGAATCGTTTTCAAACAGGGATATCTGCACACTTCCGCCACCGATATCAAGAATGGCACAGCCACCTTCGATACATTTGTCAAAGGCTTCTCCCCTGGTCGCGATTGCCTTGTAATTTAAAAATCTCTGCTCGGAGTTACTGATCACGTCAACATCAAGGCCGGTCCGGTTTTTAAGCTGATCCAGCACGATCAAAGTATTGGCAGTCTCACGAATCGCACTGGTCCCATACGCTTTGTAGGCATCAACCTTGTAGGATTTCATAATCTCTTTAAAATCACGGAGCGTATCACACAGCTCATCCATTTTTTCTCCGGAGATTTTTCCTGATTTGTAGGAATCAACGCCCAGTGCCAGTCGGTGATTGACACAATCAATTTCCTTAATTCCGTTTTTGGGAGAAATTTCAAAAATCTTCATCATCAGCTCATAAGAGCCGACATCAATTGCCGCAAATAATTTTACCGCCATTTTATTACCCCTTTATATTGGTGATATCCATTTCGTGATATCAGACTGCCTCGAGCTTCCCGGGCTTTTAATCTGATACCGGATTTCTAATAATTTCCAAGAATTTTCATATTGCGCGCCTCATCACGCAGTCCGCGTAATGCATTTTTGACGGCTCCGTCTGCCAGATTTCCTTCAAAATCCACAAAGAAACGGTATTCCCAGTTGCGGTCCTCAATCGGCCGGCTTTCAATCTTGCACAGATTGAGATTATTGTATATAAAATGAGAAAGCATGTGATACAGGGAACCGCTCTCGTGCGGGATTTCAAAACAGATGCTGATCTTTTTTGCATCCTTTAAAAATACCTTCTGGTTGGTCACGATAATAAAACGGGTGGAGTTGGTCGATGACTGATTGACACCTTTTTTGAGGATCTCAAGGCCATGTATTTTGCCCGCATATTCACTGGCGATGGCAGCCTGGGTCTTGTCACCGTCTTCCATAACTTTTTTAGCCGCAAACGCGTTGTTCTGCATGCTGACCTGTTTCCAGTCATGCTCGCCCAAAAACCTGGCGCTCTGCATCAGAGACTGTGGATGGGAATAAACCGTACGAATATCATCCATGGTTGCTCCCGGAACACCTAAAAGACAATGCTCGATCTTGATGATCTGCTCGCCCACAATATAATTTTCAAATTCTACTAAAAGATCATATACCTCACTGATAATGCCGGCTGTGGAATTTTCAATCGGCAGCACCGCAAAATCAGCACTTCCTTCTTCTATCGCAGACATCGCATCCCGGAACGTATTGACATGAAAGCTCTGGATCTTGTCCCCGAAATACTGCACCATCGCTGCCTGGGAATAAGCTCCCTCAGCGCCCTGGAATACAACCCTTACCCTTCCGTCATTGAGAGAATCAACACCCATAAACGGCAGTCTTCCGACACTTCCGTGCTCGGAAAGAATCTGATACTGCAATTTGCGGCTGACAGACATGATCTGTTCAAACAGCTCTTCCACCGCACGGCTCGTAAAATCGCTGCTTGTCATCGCCTTGACCTTTCGTATCTTTTCTTCTTCACGCACACGGTCAAATACTTTTTTGCCGTTTTTGATCTTGTAATCAGCGACCTCTTTGCAGATGCCGATCCGCTTTTCGTACAGCTCCACAATCTGTTTGTCAATCGCATCGATCTCGTCTCTCAGTTCCAATAAATCCATGATTATGTTCCTTTTTCCTTTTGATGTTTTCTTATTTCGTCTTTCTGCTCAAAGCAGCACTTTCTGCCAACTGGAATACCTGCGCACTGCTATCCGTCAGCGGATTGTACTGATACATCGGCGTTGACTGTCCAAATTCCGAAAAGTAAAACAGTCCTCCAGCCACTCCGAAGCCCGTGTAGTTACCCTCTGCTAACTCCTTGGGATTGCTTCCATCCTTTTGTATCTGAATAAGTGCCGGAGCACTTTCCGAATTTTTCTGATAAAAAATATAATCGCCGCAGCAGATGTATGCATCACAGCGGTCATCCGTAAGCTTTTCAACCTGCCCATCCGATAAGTGATAACGGTACAGTCTATAATCTTCATCAATATTCATATAATAAATATATCCATCCTGATAATCCGGATTCCACACATTTCCTTCATATATCAGGGTAGAATTGCCGGTATTCAGATCATAAGCATAGAGGTAATGGTCGGTCTCATCCCCGGCATAAAAGATCTTGCCGTCATAAACGCATGCCGGATTGACATCCGTCGGCAGGGCTGCCTGCGATTCTCGGGAGCGGACATCCATTTTCTGCAGACTGATACCGTCTTCATTGTCGTACCGCTGATAATACAGATCATTCCCAACGAGCTTGACCACACCACAGGTCACCTTATCCATGCACTTGGTCTTTCTGCCCTTTAAATCCGACCGGTACAGTCCAAGCATTGCCACCCGGAAACCACCCATGCCGGACACAGAAGAAATATTGTTGATATAATAATAGACATGATGTTCGTCAGCATTGATGCAGGATACCGGACTGTCTGTCAGACATTTGATATCCGAACCGTCCCTATTCATGACATAAAGCCGCCCTTCATCATATGCATTGGAAAAATAGATCTTATCCTGCTGCTCACAAAACAGGCCGTTATTATTGAGGTTTCCGGTCGTATTGCCAACCAGATCTTCCGGATTGGAATGCAGATAATCTCCGTATGTCTGATAGACAAAAAAGCCACCAAACAAGAAAGCCAGAATTCCAAGTACCAAAACCAATTTTACTTTGTCTGACATAAGTTCTCCTTCATATCCTTCATCGTCAACCGGTAAACCGGATGTACAAAACCGGGCGCGATCTCAGTCATCGGCACCAGTACAAAATCCCGGTTTTTAATATCTATATGCGGGATCGTCAGATATTCATCACTCAGGATCAGGTCATCATAAAACAGAATATCCAGATCCAGTGTCCGGTTGCCCCAGTGAACATCTCTTTCCCTTTTGGCTTCTCTTTCGATCATATGACATACCCTCAGCAGCTCATATGGATCAAGGAGTGTCCGTACCCGGACTACACCATTGATAAAATCCTCGGTTGCAACACCGCCATAGGCCTTGGTCTCGATCAGCTCCGAGGTGCGGAGTACATAGATGTCATTTTCGTTTTCCAGCATTTCCAGTGCCTGCTCAATATAATCTTTCCGGTCTCCTAAATTGGATCCCAGTCCGATATATGCCTCATGCCACCCTCTTTTAACCGTCACGGAAACATCCTCAAACGGCAGCGGTATCGGTGCCTTGGGCTTACTGATCTTTAGTGTCACGGACTGCGCCGGAAGATATTTTAACAGAAGCTCTCTGGCAAGATTCTCCGCAACAGCCTCTAAAAGCTTGTATGTATTGGCCTTCATATATTTATCGATAAACATGCAGACAGAGCCGTAGTCAACCGACTCCGACAATTCATCCTTTAATCCGGCTTCTCTTGTATCAACATCCAGAATTGCGGACACATAAAAATTTTGTCCCTGCTGGGACTCCTCGGGATATACTCCATGATGTGCAAAAACCTTTAAACGGTCTATTCTGATCTGATCCATGTTTCTCACCTCTTGTACTTTTCTTCTGCCACAAAAACGCAAAACACGCGGCAATCCGATATTATCCATTTATTTTGCAGAAAGAACAGCCTCCGTCATACGGATGACCCTGACATTTTCTTTTACATCGTGTACTCTGACAAAACCGGCACCCTTCATCACACCGATAACCGTGGTTGCCAGTGTTCCCTCCAAACGGTCATCGCACGGCAGATCCAGTGTCAGTCCGATAACAGATTTTCTGGATGTTCCCAGCAACACCGGAAGTCCGAAGGTATGCAGCTCCTGCAGATTGTTGATGATCTCCAGATTGTTTTCATAGGTTTTACCAAAGCCGACACCCGGATCGATACAGATATCCGCATACGAGATACCGGCTTTTTGTGCGATCTCAAGCGTTTCCTCCAGATCTGCAAGCACGTCATTCATAAAATGATTGTAATTTGGCTCCTTGCGGTTGTGCATAAGACAGCAGGTCTTGTGATTCTTGGCAATCACCTCAGCCATTTGGGGATCAAATTTAAGTCCCCAGATATCGTTGATCATATCAGCACCTGCCAGAATACCTGCCTTTGCAACACCGCTTTTATAGGTATCCAGAGAAATCGGGATATCAAATCTCTCACGCAGCTTTTCGATAACCGGTACCACTCTGCCAATCTCTTCCTCATCTGAGATCATGGTATAGCCGGGATGTGTGGACTCTCCGCCCACGTCAATGATGTCTGCACCGTCCCGGATCATCTCTTCTGCATGGAATAAGGCACGGTCCAGATCATTCCACTTTCCTCCGTCTGAAAAGGAATTGTCCGTCACATTGAGAATTCCCATGACATAGCAATGGTTAGCAGTATCAAACTCTTTATTTCCAATTTTCATATCTTTCCCCTCCGGGCTCTATGTTACTGCCCTGTCTCATAATTATCGTAAATAGACCATTTTTCTGACTGTCATTTTAATCTTACCGTAACATCTGGTAAAAACTGTTTTGCAGCTTTTCATCGTCCGCAAACGCTCCGCGTGTCACGATCGTAACTGTCTTGCTGCCGGGCTTTTTGACCCCACGCATCGTCATGCACATATGCTCTGCCTCGATCATGACCATGGCACCCTTTGCCCCCAACTCATCCATCAGGGCATCTGCGATCTGCGCACCCATCTTTTCCTGGATCTGAAGTCTCTTGGCATAAACCTCAACCGTACGTGCGATCTTGCTAAGCCCTACCACCTTGCCATCCGGAATATATGCCACATGTGCTTTCCCGTAAAACGGCATCAGATGATGCTCACACATGGAATAAAAGACGATATCTTTTTCCAGTACGATCTCATTGTGTCCGGCAGTAAAGGTCTTTTTCAGATGCTCGGCACTTGTCTGATCCATACCGGCAAATATTTCTTCGTACATCCGTGCAATCCGGTCCGGTGTATCCAAAAGTCCTTCTCTTTGCGTATCTTCTCCAATGCCCTCCAGCAAAAGAGTCACTGCTTCTTTGATCTTTTCTTTATTTACCATGGGAGTCTCTCCTCGTCCATTTATTGTCCTGTATGATCTGCTTTAGCTCTCCCAGATAAGAGAGGGAGCCAAAAGCTATAATAACAGCATCCTTTCCACCCATCAGATATGCCATTTCAACTGCCTCCGAAAGTCCGTCAGCGGCCGTCACGTTGGGATGATACACTGCCACTGCCCGGGCAAGCTCATAAGCATCCATTGCCCTTTCATTGTGCGGCGTCTTAACCGTAATGATCATGTCGGCAAATGAGTAAGTTTCGCGGATGATCTTGCCATATTCTTTATCCTTTAATACCCCCATTATATAAATAATTTTCTTATTTGTAAACGAAGGCTGCTCTTTATAAAAAGCAATTGTTTTTGCCAGCTGTACGGCGGCATCCTCATTGTGCGCCCCATCGATGTAAACATCCGGTCCGGAGCTGATTTTTTCAAACCGCGCCGGCCAGACAATCTGTGAAAATGTCTCTTTTATTTTTTCTTCGGTAATGGAAAAACCGTACCGACTGCGCAGGCAGTCCAAAACCTCCAGTGCAGTTGCCGCATTTAAAAGCTGATAGGTGCCACCTAAGGATAACAGCATTTTTCCATGTGAGCCGTATTGGAACCGGATGCCCTTTCCCGATACGCGCAAAAGCTTTGCCTTTGTGGCATCCACAACTGTGAGCTCTGCTTTTTTTGCCTCTGCTTCTTTTTGAAGTACCTCCATAGCCTCCGCCTTTTGCGGATAGGAAACAACCGGCACCGTTTCCTTGATGATGCCCGCTTTTACGGAAGCGATCGCAGAAAGCGTCTTTCCAAGAAATTGCATATGATCCATACTGATCGATGCAAACACACAGACAAGAGGCTTTTTGATGATATTGGTAGCATCGGTAAGACCGCCCATCCCGGTTTCCAGTACAACCACATCGCACCCTTTTTCTTTAAAATATAAAAAGGCAAGGGCGGTTTCAAATTCGAAAGGTGTCGGATGCTCCAGACCATCCTGTACCATTGTTTCACAGACTTCCTTGAGTCGCTCCACATACTGGCACAGTGATTTTTTGGAGATCATCCTGCCGTTGATCTGAAACCGCTCCCTGTAGTTTGTGATAACCGGCGAAATATACCGTCCGGTCCTGTATCCACACGCTGTAAGCGTCTGGCTGACCATTGCAACAATACTGCCTTTACCGTTGGTCCCCGCTACATGAATAATATTCAGTTCATCCTGCGGATCGCCAATTCTTTTGCACAATTCCCTGACACTCGAAAGCCCCAGATGACTTCCCAATGCCTGTAGAGAATCAATATATTCAAACGTCTCTTTTTCCGTCATTTCATAATCCGTCTTTCTACGAGCATACTCTTAATATAAAACAGAAAGGGCCCTGCCGGATATGCAAAGCCCCTTTACATTTGCAATTTAATATCGAAAATGCATCGTGCACACCAGAGTGCGTATATACACCAGCACGCACAGTGCACATTTGACTGCAGTATGTATATCAGAATGCATCATCCATATCCGCATCAAGATCGTGACCATCCTCAAGATCATGACCATGTGAGATATTTTGTGTATTTAAGGTACGTCTCTTCATACGCTGCTCTTCTGATTCCTTCAAAATGAAATCCTTGATCGCACGGGCATTTTTCACATGGATCAGTTTGAGGTGGCGATGTGTGGTATCACCGGTAAAACATACAACCGTGCCCAGTCCGAAAATCCGTTCCATCAGGGATGTCTCAAGCTGAACATCTGTCACTTTATACATATAGCAGTCATCCTCTACGGTCTTAAAAAGCCCTGCTTTGATATTGATCACATTTTCTTTGATGGTATACACTGTAAATGTCCAGGGCAAACCAAAAAACAATATTCTTTTTCTTTCTCTGAATTCCATAAGAACCTCCTGTTTTTTCCTTACACTATGCTGACATTTTACCATAGGATTACATTTTTTTCCACATTTTGATTCCTAGACCATGCTTTTTTCAATATATTTTTCTTCGCAGTATTTGCAGCGGTAAATTTCCTTTTCTTCATCCGTCAGAACAAAGATATGCGGAAGCCCCTGCTCAATAGAAGTAATACAGCGGGGATTTTTGCATTTGATGACATTTTTGATCTCTCTTGGAAGCACCAGTTCCTTTTTGTCAACGATCTCGCCATCCTTGATCACATTGACTGTGATGTTGTGATCGATAAAGGCCAGGACGTCCAGATCCAGCATGTTGATATCACATTCTACTTTTAAAATATCTTTTTTGCCCATCTTATTGCTTTTGGCATTTTTGATAATGGCAACTGTACAATCAAGCTTGTCAAGCATCAGATGATGATACAAAGAAAGGCTCTTTCCTGCCTGAATATGGTCAAGTACAAATCCTTCCTCGATTTTTCCTACATTAAGCATCTTTTTATCTCCTTTTAAAACTATGTTGCATGACTGTACGGAATCAGACCGATCTGTCCGAACAGCTACTTATTATTTTCATTCCATATGTCGTATCTCAAACACAACATGCTCTGCATTTATGCCAGATCCAGTAATGTCAAAATCAGGGCCATGCGCACATACACACCATACTGCACCTGCTTGAAATATGCCGCTCTGGGGTCATCGTCCACTTCTACAGAGATTTCATTTACGCGGGGAAGCGGGTGAAGCACCAGCATGTCATCCTTTGCCATACTCATTTTATTTTTATCCAGAATGTAAAAATCTTTTAATCTAACATAATCTTCTTCGTTGAAGAAACGCTCTTTCTGTACCCTTGTCATATACAGGATATCCAGCTCGCCAATGCAGTCCTCTAACTTGATACATTCACGGTACGGAATGCCTTTTTCACTGAGCATTTCACGGATATAATCCGGAACACGCAGCTCTTCCGGTGAAACGAAAACGAACTGTATATCATCATAACGTGACAGCGCATTTACAAGTGAATGGACCGTACGTCCAAACTTCAAGTCACCGCAAAGACCAATGGTAAAATGGTTCAGACGGCCTTTTAAACTGCGGATTGTCAGCATATCGGTCATTGTCTGGGTCGGATGCTGATGTCCTCCATCGCCCGCATTGATAACCGGGATTCTGGATTTGGAAGCCGCTACCATAGGCGCTCCTTCCTTGGGATGACGCATAGCACAGATATCTGCAAAACATGAAATAACCCGGATCGTATCAGATACACTCTCTCCTTTGGATGCGGAGGATGAATTGGCGTCTGAAAATCCGATTACCCTTCCTCCCAAATTGATCATGGCTGTTTCAAAGCTCAGCCTTGTACGGGTGCTGGGCTCATAAAAACAGGTCGCAAGCTTTTTTCCTTTGCATTTTTCATTGTACTTCTCCGGATTTTTCTCAATGTCATTGGCAAGGTCAAACAGCTTGTCCAATTCCTCCACCGAAAAGTCCAGGGGATTCATCAGGTGTCTCATATCAATTATTCCTTTCTTTCTATCAATTTGGCATGGATTGCCATAAAAAATCGAAGAGAAATAAATTCCCTTCGATTTAATAACTAACTCATAAATGAAACTAATTCATCAACCGGCTTTCTCTTTGGAGCTTCCGGATCAATGTCAGGATATCCAATTGGAATCAATGCAACAAGTTCTCTGTCTTCCGGTATCTGTAATAGAGATTCTACGACCGGGCGATCAAACAGTCCCATGATAACAGTACCAAGACCGGCTTCATAAGCTGCCAAGCACAATGTCTGTGATGCAACACCTGCATCATACATCTGCCATCCGTCTTTTCTGTCTGTTGAATAAGAACCGTCTCTTTCGAATCCGGATCTGTTTTTGATAACAGTAACGGCAACTAATGCGGGAGCATTTTGGATAATTGTTCCATTTCCCGGGAAAATAGAAGTGCCTTCTGTTGCGATTTTATTTTTGAGGTCACCCTCTACTACGATATAGCGGGTGATCTGTGTATGTTTCCAGCTTGGTGCGTATGAAGCAGTCTCAACAATCTGCTTTAATAATTCGTGATCTACAGCATCTGATTTGAATTTACGAATGCTGCGGCGACCTAAAATACATTCTTTTGCTGTCATGGAAAGTACCTCCTTTTGTATTTTATTTTACTTAGAATACCATATATGGATTTTGCTTTCAATGGGGAATGGGGATTATTTTTTTATTCTTTTGAGACTATTCGACATCAATATTTATTCCTGACAGATCAATTCCTTCTACAGGCTCTAACAACTCTGTTATTGGACCATGTTCAAAACACCTTCCCGGTATCAATTCTCCGATTTTTTTCATTTTTGCATCTTTCTCAAGAACTTCTTCAGTTCCATCTTCTTCTATTTCTCCTTCTATATCATATTTCCTCTGAGTGGTAAAATAGAACTCTTCATCACGAAGATTATAGCGGCATAAAATGGTCAATTGATTTTCAGGAGTAAGAACTCTGTCACAGGTAATATAATAGCAGTCCTCAAAACAATCATATGAGACAAACCCTGAAACCTTATCCAATTTCATTCCGATAATATTCGGATTTCCAATGATCAGATTCCCGACGATCGTTCCATATTTTCTTTTAAAAGAATGACATTCCATTTCACTTTCCCCAAGATAAAACCATCCGATCAGTCCTTCCTTGTCTTTTTCTTTATTAACATTATCATTCGTTTTGCCATCAAGTATCAGCTTTTTTAATTCTTCAAAATCATTTTTTTCAAATATCTTATTTAACTCCACGTTCTTTCTAATATTAAGTTCTTTTAACCTTATATATAGTTTTTCCGACGGAAAACGTTCCATTTCTTCACCATTCAACTGTTGATTTACATCATATAAAACATATAGCAGTTTTGTGACATCCTCATCTGAGTTTATATATCCCTTTAATATATTAAAAGTACTTTCGAGTAAAATAAAACTTTTATTTGTGCAGAGCTCATCTCCAGAAATTTCATTTTTAAAAGTACCAATTATGGAATCCAACGTCATTTTTGGTGGCATTGAAATGTCATTTACATCAAGCAATCCTTTCGAAAAAAGCCACGAAAGAGACTGTAGTTTCACAACAATCTCTAACTCCTTCCATATAAAGCGCCTGCACGCTTCTGCATCGGCCGAAACAACCATTCCATTAAACATTACACGATATGGCAGAAACGCTTTTGTGTTTATATCTTTGGGAACAACAAGAAAGTCATTTTTTCTTGCAATATAGTGTTCAAATGTCTGGTATTTTCTAATTTTATGTACCTCATCACCCTGAACCATTGCAAAATATCCATCATTTGTAATAACATAAGGCACATTCATCTTAAAATCAATAAATGCAGCCGGACAAACAACAAACAGATTTGTCAACATATCATAATAATGATAAAGACCTTCTTGTCCAACACCTTTTAAATAAACTCTTCTGAGCCCCTTATCAAAGCCACAAATTTTAATATAATTATATCCAAGTCTTTCTTTTGCAGCCTGCATATCCAGATTCACACCTTGTTCAAGGTCTACAAGCTTAATTTTAGCCAGGCTTGTCCTCTCATCTTCCATCGCTATATAATAAAGTGTTTGCTCATTCAAAAACATTCCACATCTACTTTTTTCTGTTAGTGTCTCGCCAAAAACAAAATAAGAATATGATATGCTCACCTTATTAAGATCTTCAACAAAATCTTCTAAAGATTTATAACTAAATCCCAACTCTAAGCTATCCCTGAGGTCGTCAAATACCTTTTCACTTATTTTTTTAACAATCTTTTTTAATTCATTATCATTGCTTATTTTCTTCAGTCTCATAGAATCGTAGATACTTGTTGCCGTTTTATTTTGAATATATCCGTTAAGATATAAATATGATATCGCTCCATATAAATGAACTTCCGAATTATCGGAGGCATCTAGAATTTCATATATAAGACCATAACGTAATGCGTCGCCTAATTTTTTAAATACCTGCTTCATAATTAGCTCCTTTCCATAAACCAGCAATGACATTGTCTATGATTTTTTTCAGATCATTAGGATCTGAATCTTTTAACTTTTCCTCGTTCTCCTGCTCTTTTCTTCGTTCTCTTTCCAAGATATCGTTTTGAATCTTTTGCTTTTCAGCATTTTCAACAAGAGCACAAAAGTCGATATCTTCCACCTCAATATTTTCACGAAGTGGAATATCCATGCATTCTGTAGATTCGATTCCATAATATTCTGATATATCGCGCAAATATGAAACCTGAGGATACATCCTTCCCAAAAGCATAAGGCTTTCCGTAAGTCCCTCTTCAGTGTACTTTTTCAAACGCCTCAGTTGATTTGCATCTATAAGATTTCGAACATTTCCCATCTCATCTTTAACCGTCCCTGTCAATCGGCTTATATACTCATTTAATTTAGGATCCGGTGAATGCAAATATATCCAGTTAGCGGTATTGCCAATGATAATATCAGCAACATCTCTCCCATATCGAGAATCCAATTGAGCAAATGATTGAATGGCAATCATAAAAGATATGCCCCTTGCTCTTGCCAGACTAAACATCATCTCACCATTTCTCAGTGCCGGCAGATTTCCAAATTCATCTAGGATAAAGGAAACTTTTCTTTTTAACATACCATTTGGCTCTTGATCCGCAATATCAATCAGCATACTATACCATTGCTGAATCATCGCTATAATGATCCCACCAAATACAGAAATACACTCCTCATTAGCGATTAAGAAAATTGCCGTTTTTCTATCAAGTAAATCACGGGCTTCAAATGTTGAATGTGACATCATTTGCATCAATTCATCATTCTGTCCCATAAAGTTATTACATGCTCCTGCCACAACGGAGTCAATTCCGCCCTTTGTATCATGTGGAGCATCTACCGTTGAGACCATCAACTTCCATGCTTCAGAATCTTGATTTTTCTCGTAAAATTTCTTCATGTAGGTTGATCCACCAAACTTTCTATTTCCCTGAAGATGAAGGTTAAAAACATTTGCAATTGTTGCGTATTTTTGTTCATAGTTTTCGAAAAGGGATACCCCGAGCCCCACGAAGTATGAACTAGCTGTATTGTGCCAGAAAACGTCAGTTTCTGACTTGACACTCTCGAAAATCAATCCCGCGAGGTTATTTAGTGCACGATTTGCCTTGCCCTTTTTTCCCATCTTATAATCTTGATAAATAGGCGCAATAAGATTATATGCATCGCCTCGCGCCGGATCATTAAAATTCAGACATACCACCCTATATCCTTTTGCTCGAAGCGTTCTGCTCATTAATCTATACAAATCACCTTTGAGATCGGTTATGATCATTGATCTTTCTGCAATGGCATTATTATAAATATACGGTGCAACAACATCTCGTGTCTTTTTGCTGGCTGTTCCTCCCACTACCATATAGAATCCGTCATCCGTATACAGCCTTCCCCGTTTACCATCTGCATCTATAGATATCGTAATACCGGCATTATTGGCCTTTCCTTTTTCATAATCCACATCTTCTGTATGCTCCTCAATTTCTTCTTTATCACTAAATCTTGCCTGATTTGACTGTAACTTTGTATCAAACATATTTGTCAGACCTACCTTTTCTAAGACCTTAAAAGCCCAATTTTCTCATATGAGCACTACATGTGCAAGGCATTTTAATACATTCCGAAACCTCACAAATTTCATTCTTCATAACATAATCATTTTCATTTACACGATTTTTTGAAAACATATATGTATATAATTCGAAGCTCAGTCTCGACGCAATTACTTCTAACGTCTCATATCCACGATATGAGACGTTAGAAAAATCGATCTTTTCCTTGAATTTTTTTCTTATTTCTTCCTTACCGGAAATGTCCAATTTAATGCCTGCTTTATTAAGATTATCTTCGATATAATTAACTGCAGTTTCCAAATCGGGATATTGATGTTCCAGATAACAAATGTTAAGAACACCTTGGAGTTCATTGTATAAACACCTGCTATCTCCAAATTCTGGAGTTGTATGGAATACAAAAGACATACTCCATTTATTTTTTTCAATATATTTTTTTAGATCATCATATGCAGGGCTTTTCAACAATTCATTTACATTTTTCCACTGTTCAAAGCTTATGAGAAAGACACCGGCAAAATCATTTTGAGTAACAGCAGCAAGTTTCGGTGACGCAAAAAACATTTTATAATCTTTTTCGTCCTCTGAATTTGGAAAGGCTAATTCAAGATATGTATTGGTTCCGCGAGTTGGATATACTGAATTCACAGTTATAATTCTCTCATAGCATCTGGCAATTTTAGACAATTCTTTACAAGCCGGACTTACAATAAATAAATCTTTCACGGACTGCCTCATTTTTAAATTAGAAGAGGATGCGACACAATTAATCCTACTCAACACATTCTTGATCTCAGATGACACATTCAGTTGTTTTATTAAGTTATCACAATAACAATCCATAACCTGTTTATCCACACTTGTACCTCCCCATAAATATATAAACTTTCGTTTCACAATGGTAATCTTGTCCTTATTAAATTATAAAACCTCTGATAATAGCACTCAACAGATAAGAACATCTATATATTTCCATTAGTAACAATATTTCTTGCATTTTTGCCATTTTTAATTATTTATACAAAATCTTTATTTATTTTTTTGACAATATAGTTATATTTATTTCCAATAAATGTATGTCATTTATGCACCAGACGTTTATATAAAAATTAATCGCCCAAAATATCATCAACAGTATCTCGCGAGACTCCCAAATAGTCATATACTTCTAATAATTGAGCTATATCCCATCCTTTAACAAGTCCATAAAACATTATTGCTCTTACCAAATTTTCTGTTACTTCTTTTTCATTCATAATCTACCACCTCATCAGTCCTCTATGTATATTAACCCTATTTCATTCGTTTTTATTTCTTCCATACCATTTATTATTATTGATAAGCAGCTCTTCAAAGGCCACAGGTTCATACCCGTTGATGTCCACCCCACAATTTAATGCACAAGGAAGATTATCTTTAATATATTCATAAACCTTTCCCTTATTATTATGGATATGTCCGTGAATCAGCCACGAAGAAGACTTTTTCTGATCATTAGCCCTTCCGGAGCCATTCCATTCCAAAAGTGGATAATGGCACAATGTTATAAACTTTTCATCCAATCGTATTATCTCCATATTGGAGACAGATTCAAAATAATCATTCATATTCGAAATATTTTTTTGCCATTTGAAGTCGTGATTTCCCAAAATCAAATGTTTCCGTCCTCTTAATCGCTTTAGATAACTTTTCGCTGATATATTGGAACGATAGGATAAGTCCCCCAAAATATAGATCTCGTCATCCTCTTTTACTTTTTCATTCCATTTTTTGATTAAAAAATCATTCATTTCTTCTACAGTATCGAAATCTTCTCCACAACTTTCGTGATTTCTACCGCATGTAGAAATTATATTTGCATGTCCTAAATGCAAATCACTTGTAAATAATATTGCCATCCCATCACCTTCCCCAAGTTTACTCATCAAAATTCTCTTGTTCCATTACCTAAGCTAAAATATCATCAAAACCATCTGATTTACTCATCTTCATATATTTATTTAAATCGACTACATTTTCATTAAATAGCATAAGCTTTTCTTTTTCGCCATCCCACGGGAATAACCTATCCGCATGGAAATGGCCAAATGCCCACCGCCGATAATTCAATGTTGCTTCTATCTCTCCAAGATAAATTTCCATCGATTTATCTATCTTTGATTGATCAATAGTTGTAAGAAATAAATCTCGAGGTTCGTATGCTATTGGACAGGTATGTGAGATGACCAAGTCAACTGATTTTTCTTTTTCAACAAGGCTTCTACCATACTGCATTTCATTCTCTGAAAGTTGTTCATTCTCAAACCACTGCCAATGATTATAAATTCTTAACCATTTATCAATGCTATAAGCTCCTGGAATTGATAATGTCTTATAACCAGCAAACTTATATATTGCCGGTATATCGACTAAATATTCAATATTCGGAAACTCTTTTTCTACATATATCCTGCCTTCATATTTATTTATCTTCGTCCACCTATCCGGGTACTTTTCCATTACATCTGACACCCTTGCTTCATGATTTCCTCGAAGAAGGATAAATGTAAACGGAAATCTTGACAAGCTTTTCTTAAATTTTGAATCCCCCCTTCCGGTTATGGCATAGTTGCATCCCACATCTCCGAGAAGAAGCATGTAGTTCATGCACTCATCAAGCTTTAATCTATCTCTATTCTGATGATAAAAGTACTCTATAGGGCCTGTCTCTCCATGAATATCTCCTAACAAAAACCAGTTTTCTTTCATTCTCCACACCTCCTAAAAACTTCGAGTAAACATTGCAATATCATTACTTATCAATTGTAAGCAGACCTCTTTTGCATTGTCCTTTTCGCAAAGCACTGTATATGTAATGTTTACCATGTTTTTATTATTTATTGAACAATTCACCTCACACGCCTTAACCAATGATGAGATATAAAGATAACCATTTCTTTTCTGAATATCACTAATCGTATCCATCATTATGTCATGAAAAGCATCCTCTTCTTCAAATTTATATGATAATGTGTGGAGGATACAAAATGATTGTCTTTGAATATATTCAGCATCTACAAACATATAATACTTAAATTCAAGATCAAAAGATTTTGTATATACATAATCCAGATTAAATCCATTAGCGTACCCATAACGTTTGTCCTTATCTACAGAATTAATTTTCATATGTATCTTCTCATTGATAATCGAATTAAGTTTATTGAATTTCTTCATAAACGTGCTATAAGGTTCTTTTTTCAAAATATCATCTTTGGAATTTTTCAAAAACATCTTGTATCCACCTCACATTCAAAAATCTTTTATCCCCAACCATCTTTGGGCATTGTCCGTTGTGTATGATTTCTGTCATCATTTGCTTTGTCCTCTCGTTCCAAAAAGTCTTTGAACAACAACCCTTTTTCCTTTGCAAATTTATCAATAAACATCATTTGCTTGCTGGAAGGCTTCCTATTGCAACAAGCCTTTACTTGACGAATCTCTTGTTCCCCCACCTCAATGGTAACAAGAGACTTATTTTTCTTTGATTTTTCCCGCATAAACACGACGACCATATCCTGTGCAAGAATCTCCATTACCGATTGATACAAACAATTATGCTGGTGTTCGCTTTCCTCTAATATATCCTTGATTGTCCCAGGGATAATTATCTCATATTCTCCATCACAGTATCTGTATTTCTTATTTTTTTCCGAATACCGTTTCATCATGCAATCGAACTCTTCCTCATGTTCCATGTATGTCCGAAGCAAATGGAAAATTTCGTAGAATCGGTCAATATCCCCAAAGGCAAGACTTGGATATTTGGGGAAAATATTTTTATAACAATTTAAAGAATGATATTTGCGAACATCCTCATATACTTTATATCCATCAACATAATCATTTGTATCATAATCCCATCCCGATTCAAGATCTGCTAACTCAAGCAACAATCGTTTATCAACTGTCTCGGTATTATTGAAGCAATCTTTCAGATAAACCATTTGAAACTCATTCAACATAACTATATCATTTAGTATGCTATGATATTTTCTATATATCATCATAAGCAATTCTTTTTTACACAAGTCATTTGATATTGCGTTCTGAAGACCTCCCGGATAATTAAACTTTCTCAGCAAATTGAGAGGGAGTCCACCAAAAGCCTCTTCAATATTGTTTGCAATGATGTTCCAACCATCTACAGTCGCAACATCCATAGCTAAATATTCCAAGCCGGCTTTTAACAAAAGTTCTCTAATCCCGCTTTTAAAAGACGCAAAATATGTATGAAATAGCGCAAGCCTGAGATCTTTATATGGCCTCATATTCGTATCTGGTGCCATATGGGATATTTCTTTCACATAATCAGCACACACTCTGGTATTAAACAATATTGATTTCATTTTCATAAGCACCCAAAAGTCTTCTTCATTTTTTTCATTCATTTGTAGACCAGGAGCAATAATAAAACGTCTTCTGTGGATCTGATTATCAAAATAATTAACATAATATAAATAAATATCAACAAACCAATTGCCATTAAATTTTCTGATATATATATATAACATAAGCTGTTTACGGAATAATCAAATATCAGGCTTTCTGATTCCTGTATTTCGAATAATTCTCTCTCTAACATAGGATAGTCAGCAATAGATAATGTGGGATTGTAAAAGAACTTTCGCTCTATTTGTCTTAGGCTCTCCAGCATTGCTCATCATCTCCTCTTAAGCAACTCCAATATCTTATCCTATCACCTGATAAAGCCAACTGCATATTACCAATCTCCTTCGTACATCGATATTACATTTATGAGTCCTTCTCATTAAAACTCAAATACAATTCTACATAATCAAGTTCATCCGGATCAAAAAATCTATCTATAGTGCTACAATAAAGAGAAAACGAATTATACGTTCCCTTACTTACAGGATAGTTTTTCCATCCATTTAAAACATAAAGAATTGCCCCATATTTATTACACAAATTGGCATACACCTTAATCTTCTTAATATTACCGTAATTACTTCCTATTATTTCGACTGAACCATTTACATGAATATCATTGTCCTCCGTTAAAACACTATATAATTGATCAATCTTAAAAAGTTCCGATATTCTCTCTCTACAACATACCTTTATTTTTTTCATTTTATATGTTTTATCCTTACCCACTTTTCTTTCCTTCATTAATACTGATTCTTTACACTATCATTTTCTTATGTTGTAAACCACCAAACAATAAATACATCGCCCAATTCCTATTAACCATCCAAAACCAAATACTACAGCAAGTCCAATACACAAAAGCACCACGCAAATCACAGTTCCCCATAACGGATTAATAAGTAAGCTCACAAACTGGCCCCAAAAATATGTTTTAAATACAACACCTAAAAACTTCAACAGAATCTTACCCGCATAAAACATACCAATTACATAAAATGGGATTATCAATGATGCCCAATTTACTCCGTTTTCATTATCAAACATAACGAAAAGCATAATCAATAAACCAATACATCCCAGTATTCCAATACGCACAAGCTCCCTTTTCAACATATCTCCTCCAGTACTTGTTTCACTCTACAACCTACCATAGGAACACCTATCTAATTTAATTTGGCAGCATCATCACTATTTACATCAACAATAAGAACCTTTCTATTTTGACATGCATATTTCTCAATCCGTTTACCATTATCATCTACATCATCTATATGCCAAGGATCCTCATATCCCATTCCAAGAGGAATAAGTTGACTTTCAGGGACACCATACGAAATAAGAGCCTTGCAAACAGTATTAGCACGACTGACAGATAACTCATTACAAAAATCCATTGATCCCATAGCTGTAGTTCCTATCACATACACCTTGTTATTAGGATGATCAAGTAATAATTGTGCATATCGTTCCAATACGCTTGAAGCTTCTTCACAATCAACAAACTCTGCCGTATTCCCTATAAATCGTACAGATGTATTGTCTAAAACAATTGTTTTAATAGTAGGTTCAGCATCACTTACTTCCACTTCTATAGAACGATCCTGAACATCTACCACAGAAACCCTTGGCAAACTATTATCTGCTTCATCTGATGCAATATCATTTACAAACTCAATACTTTTAGCTCCACCTTCTGTTAATACGGCTCGCCATATTTCTTCTAATTTATGTTTTTGAATCTCAGATAACTCCTGCTGTGGTTCGGCAGTCTGTCCTAAATACATCCACACTACATTTACATCCGTTAAATTGGGTACGGCCTCTGCTTCCACTAACGCTTCAACGATATCATCCGTATCTGTATAAAGAATCCCTTTTGTAAAATCAAGATATCCTGCTGTCGATAATCCATTATCCATTACCACAAGCACTTTATCTGCACTTGAACTACTACCAGAGAGCGTTTTTGAAGCATATGTGATAGCTTTCAATGTATCAACTTCAGAAACGTCTGAACGTAAAGAAGAAAGTTCCTTTAACAGCTGACTTGTATAGTTGGCAGCAATGGTCTTTTTCTTGTTCTCTGATAATCCCGATTTTTCTGGTTTAGGAATGTCTGTCTGATATACTACTTCAGGTTTGCCATCATTTGTAATAAAAGAAACGGAACCATATGTATAGCAACAGTTATAAAGCTTATCCCTAATAGATACTGCATTTAACGGAAAACTCGGCTCATTACTATGAGGACTACCAACAACTGCCAGTGCAATTTCGTCACTACCTGTGTCTGAATAGCCTGTCATAAGATAAGCCATGATCATACACACTACTACTAAAAGAATACCGATATAAATTCTATTTTTCTTCATATCTCGCACCTCCTACGCTACTTTATCAGCCGTACTAACCTTATCATTTGAATCTGTCATATTCCCATATTCAGATGCATTTTCGCAAGTTTTCTCGCCTGAATCTTCTGATTCAACAAGCATCTCCTGTGAAATTTTTGAGGTAGCAGATGGATTTGCAAGATATTCTGAAAGATAAAGTCTCGCTAAAGATTTTAATATATCACATCTTGCTACAATTTCTTCTATCGCTGCATCCATTGCTATCTTATCTAGATCAAGATCTCTCTTAACTCCCTCATTAAGAGCATTTTCCATTTGTGTAATAGCAGCCTGAGTATCAGAAATCTTCTCATCAATTTCAATTTTTTCAATTTCTAAATACTCAATCTTCCTTTTCGTTTCATCATCACTAACATATGCAATACCGAAGCCTAAAAGTGACGTAATAAGTGGGCTAATAGACAAAAGTAAAACAACCGCTGTTCCTTTACTACTATCAGACGATGAATTATTGCTAACTGTATACATTTTCTCATCTGAAACAACATTTTCAAGTTCCATTGACTGACTTTCCTGACCGTACATATCACTATATGCGAACCTTAAATATACGGTTCCACCGTAAATAAGAATGAAACCAACAATAAAAATACACATCATGAGAATTGCATTTTTTGTAGTCTTTTCAAATGCTGCATGAACAAATCTTGCAATTATAAGAGGTAAAACATTAAGAATTACAGCAACCCCAAATGCCATAATAATTCCCATTAATACACTCTGAGTAAAACACTCGTCAAAAATAGAAAATAAGACCATGCCATCCATGACACTAAAGGTTGGAACAAGAATAAGATTTGCTTTACCACTTGCCCACCACGGCATTCCAGATTTGTGAAATTCTTGTCTTTCTCTCTTTCTGTCACTATATGTAACCTTCTGTGTTAAAGCATCACATCCACCATTATTATGAACTGCCATAATTTACACCTCCTCTGCCAAACTGGTACCGGACCAGTAGATACGACGATATTTTTCAAGTTTTCTCGTATTTTCTTCTCTATCTTCAAGAAAATACTGTAATTTGTTCTTAGCATCACTATAATCACCATTATGCATTGCATCTAAAGCCTTCATAATAAGCTGTTCATGATCACATCTTTGTACCTTCACAAACCTAATAGCATCAACACATATTCTTTCAACAATCGCATCCATATAACTAGAATTAAACTCATCAGGATTTGACTTAGAAAGAAAATTCTCACATAATTCCTTGAATCTCCTCTCTAAATCATTTAACTGTGGAGAAATCTGATATTCCTTTGGCATAAGTCCCATATTAGGAGCATACATAGGTATCTCTACAGAGGTATTAATTTCATTAGGATTATTGATACTTCTCTTCTCTGTTGGCCTGCTATCCACAGAGTTCGTCTTTAAGTTCTTCCTCATTATGAACACCTCCTCCATAACTAATAGCTGCTTCAATCATATTTACGAGTTTCTTTCTGTTCTCGAGATATGCTTTTCTTCCCGATGATTCCTTGTGAGAGATATATGGAAAATGCTCTAATTTTTCACTTGATGCAGAAAGAACACCTTTCCAGTACTTAGAAATACGAGAATGGAGAATGCCTCCAGCCCTTTCTTCATAATGAAGCAACATCTCATCAACCATATCAGACTCTGACTTTATTGATGCTAACTTTGTAAGGATTTCTGACTTTCTTTCTGAAGCCTTAGCGCTTTTAGCTGTTGCAATCGCTACCTGTCTTCTTGCCTCTTCACTATTGCCACCGATTACTGAATCCTTGTAACTTAACAACAAGTTAAGCTCTACAACCATTGAATTAGCTTCCTTAATCATTGAATCAAGTTCCTGTGCCGTTTTAAGGAAAATCTTATTAATGTGACTATCATAGCCATTAACCTTTGTGTCAATTTCCGGAGTAATATGACCTCCTTCTAATTCACACAGCTGATTCTCCTGCACATCCTTCTTGCCTGCTCTTTTCTCAAAAAGTCTTCCACCAGGAAATCTTATAATCAATGGATCCAGGAATTTGTACTTTTTCTTCTGCATAATAAAATCCTCTCTATACTTTCTTATATATTTTGCACAAAAAAGCCTTTATTTTCGCCATC